>Ga0187892_10001145_pt1 | contig 63192 bp, 72 predicted proteins | sample MA1701073metaG_FD_139345 | JGI IMG/M metagenome (GOLD analysis project Ga0187892, IMG submission 139345) | Bio-ooze microbial communities from a basaltic lava cave in the Kipuka Kanohina Cave System on the Island of Hawaii, USA - MA170107-3 metaG ... | reverse complement strand
AGGTAGTTGCCCTTCGGGCCGAAGTGGTTGTAGACCACGTCGAGCAGAACCATCAGGCCGGCGGCGTGCGCGGCGTCGACGAGCGCCTTCAGGTCTTCCGGACGGCCGTACGCGGAGTCCGGCGCGTACGGCAGCACGCCGTCGTAGCCCCAGTTGCGCTTGCCGGCGAAGTCGGCAAGCGGCATCAGCTCGATCGCGGTGATACCGAGGTCGACAAGCTGCGGCAGCTTGGCCTTCACTCCGCTGTACGTTCCCTGGGGGCTGAAGGTCCCCACGTGCAGCTCGTAGACGACCGCATCGCTCCACGGCCGGCCGCTCCACGCCTGGTCGCTCCACTTGTAGGCTTGCGGGTCGATCACTTCGCTCGGGCCGTCGACGTCGCGCGGCTGGAAGCGCGAGGCGGGATCGGGAACCAGCAGCTCGCCGTCGATCCGATACCGGTACAGCGTGCCCGGGCCGGCTTGCGCCTCGCTGTGTTCGAACCACCCGTGCGTCGAACGCGCCATCGGCGCGGACCTTTTCCCGAGAATCAATTCAACCTGCTTCGCGCCCGGCGCCCACAGCCGGAAGCGCACGCCGCCGCCGGCCAGGACCTCGGCGCCGAACGGCATAAATGGGGTCAGATCAACATTTCTATCGCGAGCGATATTCATTTCCCCGATCTTTCCGGAAATGTTGATCTGACCCCATTTATCTGCTTTACAGCAAGTGGGTCTGGTCCCTTCTCGCGGAAACCTGCTCCGCCCCCTTCTCGGGCTTGCGCCGGCGCGGCCACCAGCGCTCGAGCATGTCGGCCGCCCAGTCCTTGCCGCCGATGCCGAAGGCGAGCGCGAGCGCGAATACCACGCCGGCGAGCACGATGAGGAACGTCTGGCGCACGATGTCGCCGCCGACGTTCACCTGGTCGAGCGCGATCAGCACGACGAAGGTGAGGATCGCATACTGCGCGAGCCGGCCGAGGACGTCGGAGTCCTGCAGGTGGACGTTGCGGCAATAGGCGGTCACCGCATTGCCGATGAAGCGCGCGAAATAGGCGCCGAAGGCGAGGATCAGCAGCGCCACCATCACCTTGGGCAGGAACCAGACGATGCGGCCGAGAAGATCGGTGATGTAGCTCAGGCCGAGGAGGTTGAAGCCGATCACCAGCGAGGCGAGGATCACCAGCCAGTAGAAAAGCAGCGCCAGGATCTCGGTGGTGTCGGACTGGATGCCGCCGTCGCGCAGGAATCCGTCCATGCCGGCGCGCTCGGTGAGGACGTTGAAGTTCACCGCGCGCAGGCCCTTGACCACGGCGAAGCGCACCATCTTGGCGATCATCCAGCCGACGACCAGGATCAGCAGCGCGATCAGGATGCGCGGCAGGAATTCGCCCGCGCTCCTCAGGAAGACGCGCACGGGCTCGAGCGACATGTCGATGCTGTTCATGGTTCGCCTCCTAGCACGGCGAGCGCGCCCGCCAGCGGCACGTGGACCCAGGCCGGCCGGTTGTTGATCTCGTAGCGCAGCTCGTAGAGCACCTTCTCCAGCGCGAAGAGCCGCAGCAGGCCCTGCGCGTCCTCGAACGACGCGAACAGGCGGCCGCCTTTCGCGCCTTCCGCGTACGCCGCGAGGAAGGCGCGGCGCACGGCCGCCTCCCAGGCGTCGAGGCCGGAAGCATCCTTGGCTTCGGCGCGCGCCCGGGCGGTCCACTTCGCGTAGCTGAACGAGCGCAGCATGCCCGCGACGTCGCGCAGCGGCGAATGCTTGCGCCGCGTCTCGGCGAGCGGCCGCGACGGCTCGCCCTCGAAGTCGATGATCACGAAGTCGTTGTTGGCGATCAGCACCTGGCCGAGGTGGTAGTCGCCGTGGTGCCGCGTCTTGAGCGCCGGCCCCTTGGGCGCCGCGCAGGCGTCGATCAGCGCAAGGAGCCCGGCTTTCCGCGCCAGCAGGGGCTGGGCTTTTTCGTTTTTCTGAAGAAGCGCAAGGGTGTCGTTCGCCTCTTCGCGCACCTTCGCCTTCCACGATGCGAAGTCCTCCGCGGTCAGCGGCTCGGGCTCGAACGCGGGGTCGCCCGAGCGCAGCGCGAAGGCGCGGTGCAGCTCGGCGGTGCGCGTGGCGAGCGTCTGGACCAGGCTCAGGTACCCGCCGTGCGGCTCCTCGGCGGGCTTCGCCTGCAGGAAGCGCTCGAGATACCCGAGCGTGTAGCTCCAGCCGTCGCCCTGGTTCGGCACGTAGCCCTGCAGCAGCCCGACCGTGGAGGGCTCGCCCCCGGTGGACACGTATTCGATCGACCCCGCGAGCGGCACGCAGTGCGGGAAATGCGCCACCTCGGTGAGGTAGCGGCCGATCTCGAATTCCGGGTTCACGCCCGGGCGCAGGCGGCGGTAGCACTTGAGAAACAGGCGCTCGCCGAGCTGCACCGAGGTGTTGGTGCTCTGGGTGTGCAGCGGGCCGAGCTGCAGGCTCGCGACCTCCTCGCCCGCGAGCCCGGCGTAGGCGCGCGTCGGCGCGAACACCAGCTTGCCCTGCGCGGTCGGCAGGCTGCGCCCGGCGCCGATCGCCTTGACCACATGCCGGCTGAAGCCCTCGTCCGCGATCGCATCGGCGAGCAGGCCGACGTTGGCCTGCTGGCGCACGCGCGCCACCGTCACCGAGGCGAGCGCCCTGACGTGATCCTCGTCCTCCTCCCAGCCCAGCGCAAGGGGCAGGAAGTACAAAGAGTCGTTGACCAAAACAAGACATAAAAGCCAGCTAAGGCCGCCGACGTCCCAGATCGCGTGGTCGGCGAGCTGCGCGCGCTGGACCGGCTCGCCCTTGGCGGCGTACCAGCGCTGGGCGGCGATGAACCGCGGCAGCACCTCGTTCTCGAGCTGCTTGCGCAGCTGCTCGGCCATGCCGATGCGCCAGGGCACGACCTTGTCGCGGAACAAGCTCATCCAGCCGTCGAACAGCACCAGCACCGGCGCCTCGTCCGACACCAGCATGTCCTGGTGCCACTCCGGCGGCGGCGCGTCGGCGGACAGGCGGAACCAGTAGAAGCCGTGCGCGGGAAGCGTGAGCAGGTAAGGCAGCTCGCCGATCGGCGGGAAGGAAGTGCGCCCGAGCATCTCGACCGGGACGCGTCCCTTGAAGCGCTTGAGGTCGAGCTCGACCGGCTGCGCGGTGCGCGAGAGATTGGCCACGCACAGCACGGCTTCATCCTTGAGCTCTCTCAAATAGGACAAGACCTTCCTGTTCCCCGGGCGCAGGAACCCGAGCCTGCCGCGGCCGAACGCATGGCTCGTCTTGCGCGTGGCGAGCATGCGCTTCATCCAGTTGAGCTGCGAGCTGGCGTCGCGCTGCTGCGCCTCGACGTTCACCGACTCGAAGCCGTAGACCGGGTCCATGATCGGCGGCAGGTAGAGCCGCTGCGGGTCGGCGCGCGAGAAGCCGGCGTTGCGGTCCGGGCTCCACTGCATCGGCGTGCGCACGCCGTTGCGGTCGCCGAGGTAGATGTTGTCGCCCATGCCGATCTCGTCGCCGTAGTACACGATCGGCGAGCCCGGCATCGACAGCAGCAGGCTGTTCATCAGCCGCACCCGCTCGGGGTCGTTCTCCATCAGCGGCGCGAGCCGCCTTCTGATTCCGAGGTTGATGCGCGCCTGCAGGTCGTTGGCGTAGGTGCGGTACATGTAGTCGCGCTCGCGGCTCGTCACCATCTCGAGCGTGAGCTCGTCGTGGTTGCGCAGGAAGATCGCCCACTGGCAGCTCGAGGGGATCTCGGGCGTCTGCTGCATGATCTCGACCAGCGGGTGGCGGTCTTCCTGGGCGATGGCCATGTACATGCGCGGCATCAGCGGGAAGTGGAACGCCATGTGGCATTCGTCGGCGTCGCCGAAGTACGGCCGCACGTCCTCGGGCCACATGTTTGCCTCCGCCAGCAGCAGCTTGTTCGGGTAGCGCTGGTCGATCAGCGCTCTAATTTTCTTCAGCACCACGTGCGTCTCCGGCACGTTCTCGTTCGAGGTGCCCTCGCGCTCGATCAGGTAGGGAATCGCGTCCAGGCGGAAGCCGTCGACCCCCATGTCGAGCCAGAAGCGCATGGTGCGGAACACCGCCTTGAGGACCCTCGGGTTGTCGAAGTTGAGGTCGGGCTGGTGGCTGAAGAAGCGGTGCCAGTAGTACTGCTTCGCCACCGGGTCCCACGCCCAGTTCGAGCTCTCGGTGTCGGTGAAGATGATGCGCGTCCCCTTGTACTTCTGGTCGCTGTCGCTCCAGACGTACCAGTCGCGCTTGCGCGAGCCCGCCGGCGCGCGCCGCGCGGCCTGGAACCAGGGATGCTGGTCCGAAGTGTGGTTGACCACCAGCTCGGTGATCACCTTGAGGCCGCGGCGCTGCGCCTCGCGCACGAAAGCCCTGAAGTCCGCCACCGTGCCGTACTGCGGGTGCACGTTGTGGTAGTCGGAAACGTCGTAGCCGTCGTCCTTCAGCGGCGAGGGGTAGAACGGCAGCAGCCAGATCGCGCCGACGCCCAGGTCCTGGATGTAGTCGAGCTTCGAGGTGAGGCCGGCGAAATCGCCCATGCCGTCGTTGTTCGAGTCGAAGAACGCCTTGACGTGCAGCTGGTAGATGACCGCGTCGCGGTACCAGAGCGAATCGGTCTCGACGGCGGCTTCGAGCGGCGCGGTGACCAGCTGATTCATTTCCGCGTCACCTTGAACACGTGCGCCGGCAGCGTGTGCGGGCTGAGCTCGACGTAATTGCGCGGCCCCTTCCAGGAGTAGTGCCCGCCCGAGAGCAGGTCGTGCACTTCGCAAGGCGGGAAGTCGACGAACCCGGACTGCGGATGGTGCGCGTCGAGATTCACCACCACCAGGATATCGTCCTTGCTGTAGGCGACGAGCTGGTCGTTGTCGACGGGATGGAGCTTGAGGTTCCAGTCGGACTGCAGGGCCGGGTTTTCCTTCCGGATGGCGTTGAGCCTTGAAATCAGCGGTGCCAGGCTGTCCTTGCGCTCGAGGTCCCAGCGCTTGAGCTCGTACTTCTCGGAATTCAGGTACTCCTCGCTGCCCGGCTCGCGCGCAATGCGCTCCTGCAGCTCATAGGCCGGGCCGTAGATGCCGTAGTTCGCCGCGGCCGTCGCCGCGAGCACCACGCGCACGATGAACGCCGGCCGGCCGCCGAGCTGCAGCGTCTCGTGCAGGATGTCGGGCGTGTTGGGCCAGAAGTTCGGCCGGAAATATTCCCGGGAAGGATCCTGGCTCACCTCGGTGAAGTACTCGGTGAGCTCGCGCTTGGTGTTCCTCCACGTGAAGTAGGTGTAGGACTGGGTGAAGCCGAGCTTCGCCAGCTTGTGCATCACGCGCGGGCGCGTGAAGGCTTCCGAGAGAAAAATCAGCTCCGGATGCTTACTCTTCAGGTCCGAGATGCACCACTCCCAGAACGCGAACGCCTTGGTGTGCGGGTTGTCGACGCGGAAGATCCTGACGCCGTGGCCGGCCCAGAATTCGAACACCGATTTCAGCTCCTCCCAGAGCGACTGCCAGGCGGGCGTCTCGAAATCGAACGGGTAGATGTCCTGGTACTTTTTCGGCGGGTTCTCCGCGTACTGGATCGTGCCGTCGGGCCGTGCGCGGAACCACTCGGGGTGCTCGCGAACGTAGGGATGGTCGGGCGAGCACTGGAAGGCTATGTCCAGCGCGATTTGCATGTTTCTTTCAGAAGCCTTTTTTACCAGCAAGTGAAAATCGTCGAAAGTCCCGAGCGCGGGATCCAGCGCCTTGTGCCCGCCCTCCCTGGAGCCGATCGCCCACGGGCTGCCCGTGTCGCCGGGCCGGGCGCTCATCGCGTTGTTCTTCCCCTTGCGCGCGGTCGTGCCGATCGGATGGACCGGCGGCAGGTACAGGACGTCGAACCCCAGTCTTTCGACGTAGGGCAGGTGCTCGATCAGCCCGCGCAGCCCGCCGAACGAACGCGGAAACAGCTCGTACCAGGAGCTGAAGCGCGCCCGGACAGGGTCGACAACCACTTCCAGGGTTTTCTCGAATGGAACAATCCAGTCTGAGCGTGGCGGCGGCGCTTCGGCCTGCATCGCTGCGCCGTAGTCGGCGATTTCCGAGCCGAAGAGCTCGGCGCCGATCTGCAGGTCGACGCTCAGGTCCTGGCCGGCGTCCTGCCTCTTCTTCAGATCGCGCTGCCAGGTAAGCCACGGATCAGCCCAAGCGCGCACCGTGTACTGGTAGCGCCCGAGCTTCTCGACGCGGAACGACGCCGCCCAGTGGTCGTTGTGGCGAAACTCCATGGGCAGGACTTTCCAGTCCTTCTCCGTTTCGTATTTGTAGAGAACCTCCGCGACGACCGCGTCGTGGCCGTCGGTGAAGACGTCCGCCTCGACGAGGAGCTCGTCGCCGAGGGCGCGCTTGACCGGATAGCGGCCCCCGTCCACTTGCGGGCGGACCGACTCGATGACGACGCGCGCGGGCGCCGCTTGAAGTTTTTCGCGCGACTTATTCAGGCTTGAAGAAGAGCACGGCGAGGGGCGGGAGCGTGAGCGTGAGCGAGTGGCTGAGGTCCTCGTAGGGCATCGGCTGCGCTTCGGCGGCGCCCTGGTTGCCGATCCCGCTGCCGCCGTAGTAGGGCGAGTCGCTGTTCAGGAGCTCGCGCCAGCGGCCGCCGCGCGGCACGCCGACGCGGTAGTTGTGGCGCGGCATGGGAGTGAAGTTGCAGACAACGAGCACAGGATCGCTGTTTGAAGAAAATCTGAGAAATGAAAGAGCACTTTGCTCCCAGTCGCCGCGCTGGATCCAGCGGAATCCGTCGCCGGAGAAGTCCTTTTCATGCAGGGACTTCTCGGAGCGGTAGACCCTGTTGAGGTCCGACACCCAGCGCTGCACGCCGACGTGGCGCGGATCGACGCCGAGGACCTGCCACTCGAGGCTGTCCTCGTGGGTCCACTCGCGTCGCTGGCCGAACTCGCCGCCCATGAAGAGCAGCTTCTTGCCGGGGTGGGCCCACATCGCGCCGAGGAGCAGGCGCAGGTTGGCGAACTGCTGCCAGGCGTCGCCGGGCATGCGGCCGATGAGCGAGCCCTTGCCGTGCACCACCTCGTCGTGAGAAAGGGGCAGGACGAAGTTCTCGTGGAACGCGTACCACAGGCTGAAGGTGAGCTCGTCGTGGTGGTGCTTGCGGTACACCGGGTCGCGCTTGAAGTAGCCGAGGGTGTCGTGCATCCAGCCCATGTTCCACTTCATGCCGAAGCCCAGGCCGCCGACGTAGGTCGGGCGCGAGACCTGCGGCCAGGCGGTGGACTCCTCGGCGATGGTCTGCACGTCGGGGAAGTCGCGGTACAGCGTCTCGTTCAGGAAGCGCAGGAAGTCGATCGCGTCGAGGTTCTCGCGGCCGCCGTGGCGGTTGGGCACCCATTCGCCCTGCTTGCGCCCGTAGTCGAGGTACAGCATCGACGCCACCGCGTCGACGCGCAGCGCGTCGGCGTGGTAGCGCTCGAGCCAGAAGTGTGCGCTCGAGGAGAGGAACGAGCGCACCTCGTTGCGCCCATAGTTGAAGATCGCGCTCGCCCAGTCGGGATGGTGCCCCTGGCGCGGGTCGGAGTGCTCGTAGAGGTGCGTGCCGTCGAAGAACCCCAGGCCGTGCGTGTCCCACGGAAAGTGCGAAGGCACCCAGTCGAGGATCACGCCGATGCCCGCCTGGTGGAGAACGTCGACCAGGACCATGAAGTCCTGCGGCGTGCCGTAGCGCGCGCTGGGGGCGAAGTAGCCGGTGCACTGGTAGCCCCAGGAGCCGTAGAACGGGTGCTCCATGACTGGCATGAGCTCGACGTGGGTGAATCCCATGCTCTTCACGTACTCGGCGAGCGGATGCGCGAGCTCCCGGTAGCCGAGCGGCTCGCGCGGATTGCCGGGCGAGCGTCGCCACGAGCCGAGGTGCAGCTCGTAGATCGACCACGGCGCATCGAGCGCGTTGGCGCGGCCCCGGCTCTTCATCCACTCGGCGTCGTTCCATTCGTAGTCGAGCTTCCACACCACCGAGCCGGTGCGCGGCGCCAGCTCGCAGCGGAAGGCGTACGGGTCGGCCTTGTCGGCGCGGTGGCTGCCGTTGCGCGAGACGACGTGGAACTTGTAGACGCTGCCCTGCTTCGTTTCCGGGACCTTGAGCGTCCACACGCCCGCGTCGCTCGGGTGCATCGGGTGCGCGCGCGGATCCCAGCCGTTGAAGTCGCCGATCACCGCCGCCTGCGCGGCATTCGGCGCCCACACTGCGAATTGCGTTCCATCTCCGAGGAGGTGCGCGCCGAGCTTGTCGTACAGCCGGCTGTGCGTGCCCTCGCGGAACAGGTACAGGTCGTGTCCGGTCAGAGAGACAGGGCGGTCGGTGACTGCGGGCATCTATACTTGGACCATGCAGACGGACTACGTTCAGCGCTTTCTCTTCGAGGATCTCGACATTAAGGGGCGGCTGGTCTGTCTCACGGGCGCCTGGCAGCGCATGCTGGACGGCCGGGACTACCCCGAAGATATCGCAGCTCTGCTGGGTCATACCACCGCGCTGAACGTTCTTTTGGGGGCGAACCAGAAAGGCTCCGGGCGGGTGACGCTCCAGGTCCAGGGGTCGGGCCCGGTCAAGCTCCTGGTGGCCGACTGCACCGCGGAGCTGCGGATCCGGGGCATGGCGAGCTACGAGGAGGGCTTTGAAACCAGGAGCGAACGTGGTTTGCTCGGAAACGGACGTCTGGCGGTAACGCTGGAGGACGTCAGGAGCGGGCAGTTCTACCAGAGCCTGGTGCCGCTCGAGGGCGAGACGCTAGAGGAGATCTTCGAGCATTACCTCGCGCAGTCCGAGCAGGCGACGGCGTTCCTGCGCCTGCGCGCCGACAAGGGCGCGCTCTGCGGCCTGCTGCTCGAGAAGCTGCCGCAGGCCGACAGCCGCGACCCCGACGGCTGGAACCGCGTGTGCCATCTGGCGGGAACATTGCGGCTCGACGACACCAGAGATGTTCAACCCTATGACCTGCTGACGCGCGTGTTCCCCGAGGAGCTGATGCGCGTGTTCCGGCTCTACGCGGTCGAGTACCACTGCCCGTACGACGAGCGCAGGGTGAAGGACATGCTGCTCGGCCTGGGCCGCTCCGAGGTCGAGGCGATCCTCGCCGAGCAGGGCGAGGTGCTGATCCGCAACGAGATGTGCAACCACGAGTACCGCTTCGACGCCCGCGCGATCGCGGAGCTGTTCGCCTGTCACTAGAAAGCTACAAACTGCACATGACCGGGCCATGATCCCGGGGTAGGCTGCGGCTCAGGAGGAAATTCCATGACACGAATGATTTCATTTGCCCTGGTACTCGGCCTCGCCGCCTGTGGCGAATCCACGCCCCCGCCAAAGCCCGCCGCTCCCGCCCCTGCCCCGCAAGCCGCGGCGCCCGCCCCCAAGGCTCAGGAGGTCAAGCCCGAGGCGCCGAAGCCCGACCCGAACCGGGAGCTCGCGCGGCGCGTGAAGCAGGCCCTGGAGGGCGACGGCAAGGTCCAGGCAGCCGCCATCGACGTCACCGCGCAGGAGGGCCGCGTCAGCCTCTGGGGCACGGCCGCGAGCGCGGCCGAGCGCAACCGCGCCGGCCAGATCGCCTCGAAGGTCGAGGGCGTGGCATCGGTCGACAACCAGTTGAAGGTGGTGAAAGGCTCGTAAAGGGCTCAGGCGCGCAGCGCGCCGGCGACGCTGTTTACGACCGCGTTGTCGGTACCGACCACGCCCACGCTTCCCCTGCGCAGCGCAACCACGCTCGCGTAAAGGCCATCGTAGGCGGCTTTCTGTGTCGCACTTACCCTGCTCTCAGGCATGACGAGCAGCGTGACCTTGCCTTGCGGCACCGAAAGCACGACGTGATAGGCAGTGCCGCCGTCGAAGGGACACGGCCTGATGTGCTTTACCCGGCCGACGCGCTCGATGCGCGCGAGCGACAGCGTGCCGGCCAACACCGCCTCGGCCTCGGCGCGCGGCATCGCGCCCATCATGATGGACTTGGCCTCCTCTTTCATGACGAACTCGATGCTGGCCATGGCGAGCGGGCCGTCGCGCCAGAGCCAGGCATACGCGCCGATGCCGGCGGCAAGGGCCGCGACGCTCGCGGCGGCGAGAAAGCGCCGGCGGCTGGAGACGATCGCATTATTCAGGCGCTGCTCGAACCCCGGCGGAACGTCGACGGCGATACCGTCGCGCAGCTCGCGCTCGAGCTCGGCGTGCTCCCGCCACTGCGCTGTGCAGGCGCTGCACTGCAGCCGGTGCGCCCTCATCTCCGCCGTCTCGGCTTCCCCGGCGGCAAGCACTCTTCGATAGTCCAGGCAGTTCATGACCGCCCTCCTTTACGCTCCTTGGCGCCTTGCGGCGCGACCAGGCGCTTGAGCGCCTGGCGCGCGCGCGTGAGGCGCGTCATCGTCGCACCCTCGGTGCTGCCGATCATCGCGGCGATCTCGGCGCAGCTAAACCCGCCCAGCACCTGCAGCGCCAGCGGCTCGGCGTACGATGCGGGCAGCGACAGCAGCGCCTCGCGCATCTCGAGGTTCGGATCTGCCGCGCGTTCGTCCGGGACCTCGATCTCCGCCAGATATTCGGGCTGGCGCGAGCTCGCCTCCACGGCCCGGAGATATTCGTTGCGCACGATCGAGAACAGCCAGCTCTTCGCCGCGGCCTGCGCCCGCAGCCGCGGATACGCGCGCCAGCCGCGCAGCAGCGCCTCCTGCACGATGTCCTCGGCCTGGCCACGGTCGCGCACGAGCCAGAAGGCGAAGCGGTAGAGATCCGCCGCGTACCGGCGGGCGAGATCCTCAAAGCGCATCGGCCGCGAGGCTCCGTATTCTCGGGCAGGCGCGCAGCCGCTTCTTCGCGCGGTGGTGCATGACCCAGCAGCTTGACGAGGTGATGGCGAGCTCGCGGCAGATCTCCGCCGTTTCCATCCCGATCACTTCGCGCAGCACGAACACCCGCGCGGCGCAGGAAGAGAGCTGCTTGAGCCGCGCGTCCACCGCGTCAAGCACCCTGCGGCGCGCGAGCTCGCTTTCCGGATCCTCGTCGTGGGGCAGATCGTCATCGTAATCGAGCGGCTCGTCCCTGGACGACGCCCGCATGGCGTCGACGATCTTGTGCTTGAGGATGCCGGTGACCCAGGTGCCCAGCGACGAACCGCCGCCGAACCCTTCGATGCCCTCGAGCGCGGCGAGCAGCGTCTCCTGCACCGCGTCCTCGGCCTGCTCCCGGTTCCTCAAGCGCCGCATGGCGAAGCTTAGAAGCTTCGGGCGCAATCTCCCCAGTTCCTGAATCGAGCTCATCCAAGACGGAGACCGTCCGGCGCGTGGATACCTTACACCCCACCGGAAATAAATACCGGTAATCGGAGCCGGCCGGCGGCGACCAAACGGCGGGCCGTGCTGCGGCCTTCATTCCTTCATGTTCCGACATCCAAAAGGAGAAGCTCATGACTCAAAGATCGATCGCCGCGGCGGCGATCGCCGGGCTGTTCGCGCTCGGCGCGGCCAGCGGAGCGGCACTGGCGCAGGACAAGGCGGGCCAGGAGAAGTGCTGGGGCGTGTCCAAGGCGGGCCAGAACGACTGCGCCAGCAACAAGCAGGCGCATTCGTGCGCCGGGCAGTCGACGAAGGACTACGACCCGAACGACTTCAAGATGACCAAGGCCGGGACCTGCGTGCAGATGGGCGGCAGCCTTACCCAGGGCAAGCCCGGCAAGCTCGGCATGGAGAAGAAGGGGTAGGCGCCGGCATCGGGTTGCGGGCCGCGCATTACCGGGAGTTCCTGGCTGCGCGGCCCGCGCTCGGCTGGGTCGAGGTCCACAGCGAGAATTATTTCGGCGCCGGCGGCTACGACCGCCATGTGCTCGAGCAGGTGCGGGCGCATTATGCGGTGAGCCTGCACGGCGTCGGGCTGGGGCTCGGATCGGCCGAAGGATTCTCCGCCGCGCACCTCGCCGGGCTGGCCGACCTCGCGGGATGGATCGAGCCGGCGCTCGTCTCCGAGCATCTCTGCTGGGGCGCCGCCGCCGGCCGGCATTTCAACGACCTGCTTCCCTTGCCTTACAGCCGCGAAGCGCTCGCGCTCGTCGCCGGCCGTGTCGAGCTGGTGCAGGACGCGCTTCGCCGCCGGATCCTCGTCGAGAACGTTTCGGCCTACGTCGAACCCGAGGGCGGCGAAATGCAGGAAGGCGAATTCCTCGGCGAGCTCGCGCGCCTCACCGGCTGCGGCCTGCTGCTCGACGTGAACAACCTCTATGTGAACCAGCACAACCTCGGCCGGGACGCGCGCACGCAGCTCGCGCCTCTCCGTTCCGTGGAAGAGATTCACCTCGCGGGGCATCTGCGTCGCGGCGAGCTGCTGATCGACCACCACGGCGACCGGGTCGCCGACGCGGTATGGCAGCTCTATCAAGCCGCGCTCGAGCGCTTCGGGCCGGTGCCGACGCTCATCGAATGGGACACCGACATTCCGCCGCTCGAGGTGCTGCTCGAGGAGGCCATGAAAGCACGCGATGCTCTCGCTGCTTGAAGCGCAAGCGCGGTTCGCCGGCGAGCTGCTCGGCCGCGCCGGGCCGCCGGGAATGGCCGTCTATCGGAGCAACGTCTTCGGCAACTGGGCACAGGCGCTCGCCGGCGCCTATCCGATCGTGCGCAAGATCGTCGGGGCGGAGTTCTTCGAAGGCCTCGCGCGCGCATACTCGAGCGCGCACCCTTCGGTCAGCGGCGATTTGAACGAGTACGGCGCGCAGCTCGCCGAATTCGTCGAGATCTTTCCGCATACCCGGGATCTGCCCTACCTGCCCGACGTAGCGCGCATGGAATGGCTCGCGCATCGGGCTTACTACGCCCAGGACGCGGAGCCACTCAGCCTCGACGGTCTTGATGAATCGTCCCGCCTGGCGCTCACGCCAGCCTGCGCGCTACTCGCCTCCGAATGGCCGCTCGCGCGCATCTGGACCGTCCACCAGGACGACTACGAAGGAGCGATCGACGTCGACCTGCGTTCCGGCCCGGACCGCATTCTCGTGCACCGGCCGAAATGGCGCGCGCAGGTGCGCTCGCTCGCGCCAGGGGATTACCGCTTTCTGGACTGCGCCCGAGCAGGCAAGACGCTGGGCGAAGCGCTGGAAGCCGCAGCGGCCGAAGACCCGGGCTTCGACCCCTCGCTCGCCCTTGCCGGCTGGGTCGACGCTGGCGTGATCACTTTATGAAGATCCTGGAGCGGGTTCTCGGCTGGCTGCAGGCGGGCGCGCACGTGCTCGACCTTGCGATCCGCCTGTACGTGGCGAACGTGTTCTTCAGGTCCGGGCTGCTGAAGATCGGCAACTGGGACGGCACGCTGTACCTCTTCGAGAACGAGTACAAGGTGCCCCTGCTCGCGCCCGTGGCGGCGGCGTGGCTCGGGACCTTCGCCGAGCTGTTCTTCCCGGTGTTCCTCGCCCTCGGCCTCGCCACGCGCTTCGCCGCGTTCTCGCTTTTCGTGTTCAACATCGTCGCCGTGATCTCGTTCTGGCACGTGCTCGGCGAGAACCAGGCGGCGCTGAACTCGCACTGGTATTGGGGCGCGCTGCTCGCCGTCACCCTGCTTCATGGCCCGGGGAAGCTGTCGCTCGACCACTGGATCTGGAAGCGCCTCGCCGGCGATCCGGCGTTACAGGCGGCGCGGCAGTACTAAAGAGGAGAAGGCGTGATGCTATGAACCAGTCTTGGACCTGCGCGATAGCGGCCGCTCTGACGGGCGCGCTGGCGTCCCACTCCGCGCTCGCGGCCAACCGGTGCGCGAAGCAAAGCCCCGCGCACGCCGTCGCCCTGCTCGAGCTCTACACCTCGGAGGGCTGCAGCAGCTGCCCGCCCGCCGACCGGTGGCTGGGTCGCATCGCGGCCGACGGGCCCGGCGCCGACAGCGTGGTGCCGCTCGCGTTCCACGTCGACTACTGGGACCGGCTGGGATGGAAGGACCGCTTCGCCAGCGCGCGCTTCTCCGAGCGCCAGTACGCCCTCGCCCGGCAGACCGGCAGCCGCGCGGTCTACACGCCCGGCGTGTTCCTCAACTTCCAGGAGTTCCGCGGCTGGAGCTCGGCACGCTTCGGCGAGGCGCTGCGCGCGATCAACGGCAAGCCGGCGCGCGCCGATATCCGGCTCGAGCTCGACACCTCCGGCGCACAGCTCGCGATCAAGGCCGATTTCCGGTTGAAAACCCCCAACCGGGGCGAGGCGTTCGTCGCCTTGTACGAGAACCGGCTCAGCACCGAGGTCAAGGCCGGAGAGAACCGCGGCGTGACCCTCCGGCACGACTACGTCGTGCGCGAATGGTTCGGCCCGCTCGACGTCAACGGCGCGGCCGAATTCAGAAAGACGCTCGCGCCCGAGCGCGAGTGGAAGGCGCAGGACCTCGGCGTCGCGGCGTTCGTTCAGGACCCGGCGCGCGGCGAGCTGCTGCAGGCGAGCGCGCTTGCGAATTGCTCAACGTAGTCCAACCATGGGAGATGACATGCTCAGGCTGATGGCAGTGGTGATGGCGGCATCGATGGTGGCCGCGGCGGGCGGCTGCGCGTCCGACATGCAGAAGGACGAGATGATGAAGAAAGAGGAGATGATGAAGAAGGAGGAAATGATGAAGAAAGACAAGATGAAGCAATGAAAACCGTCGCGGCGCTCGCGCTCGGCTGGGTTCTCGCGCTCGGCAGCCCGGGCGCCCGCGCCCAGCCGCCGCCGCCGCTGCCCCTCGAGACCTTCTACGGCCTGCTCAACCAGAACAGCGCCGCGGCGCAGGCTTCGCTCAAGCGCATCCGCGCCGGCTGGCGCGACGAATACGCCGCGATGCTGCTGGAATCCCTGGGCTTCGTGCCGTCGCACGCGGTGCAGGTCGGCATCGTCGAATGGATGGCGCGGGTGTCGGACCGGCCCTTCGACGGCGGCCTGGACAACTGGTACCGCTGGCTGTGGTCAAAGCCCGAGACGGTGCATCCGGACTACGCCGAGTTCAAGGCCGGGCTCTACGAGCAGATCGACCCGCGTTTCCGCGAGTACTTCGCCGGCCGGCCGAAGGCGCTGATCCGGCTCGACGAGATCCGCTGGGGCGGCGTGTGGCGCGACGGCATCCCGCCGCTCAAGAACCCGAAGATGCTCCGCGCGCGCGAGGCGCGCTACCTCGCCGACGGCGACCTCGTGTTCGGCGTCGCCATCGACGGCGACGTGCGCGCTTACCCGAAGCGCATCCTCGCCTGGCACGAGATGGTGAAGGACACGATTGGCGGCCGCCCGCTGAACGGCGTCTACTGCACGCTATGCGGCGCGCTGATCCTGTACGACGTCACCGTCGGCGGCGTGCACCACGAGCTCGGCACCAGCGGCTTTCTCTACCGCTCGAACAAGCTGATGTACGACCACGCCACCAAGTCACTGTGGTCGACCTTCGGCGGCACGCCGGTGGTCGGGCCGCTCGTCGGCCAAGGCATCGAGCTCAGGACGCTCTACGTCGTGACCACGACCTGGGGGGAATGGAGGAAGCGCCACCCCCAAACGCTGGTGCTGTCGCTCGACACCGGTCACCAGCGCGATTACAGCGAAGGCGCCGCCTATCGCGAGTATTTCGCCACCGACCGTCTCATGTTCGGCGTGCCGAAGCTCGACACCCGAATGCCCAACAAGGCCGAAGTGCTTGCGCTGCGGTTCGGGGAATCGGCTCTGGCCATCTCGGCCGATTTCCTGCGGGCGAATCGCGTGCATCACGATCGCCTCGGCGCGCAGGAGTTCGTGGTCCTCACCGACGCGAGCGGCGCGAACCGCGTCTACGAGTCGGCGGGCGTGCAGTTCGAAAGCTGGGACGGCGAAATCCTAGCGCGCGACCGCTCGGGCCGGAGCTGGAAAGTCTCCGAGGACAAGCTCGATGGCCCCGGAGGCAGGACGCTCAGGCGGCTGCCGGCGCATCGCGCGTTCTGGTTCGGCTGGTACTCCGCCTTTCCCGACACGCGGCTGGTCAAGTGAACCATCTCAACGCCCGGCGCGTGCTCACGCGAGACAGTTTTTCCTCGGCGAGCGTGAAACCGAGCTCCTGCGCGCGCTTGATGAAGCGCAGGCGCGCCGCGGTTTCGTCCGAGTAGCGGCGCACGCTCCCCGCCCGGCGCGGCGGCTCCGGCACCAGGCCGCTCCGGTGGTAGTAGCGCACCGTCTCCACATTGACGCCCGCCGCGCGTGCGACTTTTCCGATCGCCAGGTGCCGGCTCATGGTGCTTGACTCGGCGCGTGGTCGATCTGGTTCGGGCTGTTCGCGCAGCTCGAGCCGACGGCCTGAAGTCAAGCCCCTTTGCGGCCTCGCGGCGATGCGGCCGGCCGGTATTCCCGCTCGATGTCTCTCAACAGGGCGAGCGGCTCACCCTCGATTGCCCGCATGAAGTGCAGGAACTCGACGACGTCGAGGCGCCGTTCGCCCATCTCGGCCTTGGACACATAGGACTGAGGCTTGCCCAGGCGCCTGGCCAGCTCCTGCTGGGTAATGCCGCGCGCTTCGCGCGCGGCGCGCATTCGCGCGAGCAGTTGCCGGTACTGCGCAGAGTGGGTTGATTTCAAAGGCGATGATCAGGCGAAAGCCGGTCATCTTCCTAAACCCACTTCAGGATTATCCCAACTTAGAATATCAGCTCATGGAGCCGGCGAGTAACCTATCTTTCAATCTGGTGCGCGTCCTGCTGGTGGAAGACAATCCGGGAGACGTGGAGCTGGTTCGCCGCTCGCTGGCGGAAATTTCGCATCCACGCTTCGAGCTGAAGCAGGCGCCGGACCTGTCGAGCGCCCTTGGCCATGCGCGCGGGACGAGCTGCGATGCGGTATTGCTCGATCTCTCGCTGCCCGATTCGCGCGGCGTCGAGACGGTGCGGGCACTGGCGCTCGCCTTGCCTCGCGTGCCGATCCTGGTGCTGACCGGCATGAATCATGATTGCGTCGCAATGGAAGCGCTGCGCTGCGGGGCGCAGGATTATCTGGTCAAGGGCGCATGCGACGCTCCGGCGATCATCCGGTCGATCCGATATGCGATAGCGCGCAAGGCCTTTGAAGCTGCGCTCGTCGAGCGGGCCAACTTCGACTCGCTCACGGGTCTCGTCAATCGAGCCCTGTTCCGCGATCGCCTGGACCATGCCCTGACGCGGGCAGCCCGGGCACGCACACGCCTCGCGCTGCTGTTCGTGGACCTGGACGACTTCAAGGCGATCAACGATGCGCTGGGCCACGAGACAGGCGACGAGGTGCTCAAGCGTGCCGCCGGCCTGCTCGGCCGGGTTGCACGCAAGGACGATACCGTGGCGCGGCTCGGCGGCGATGAATTCACGGTGATCCTCGAGCAGATCGACGACACGGCGGACGCGCTCGTCGCGGCGGAACGAATCCTGCGCGCCTTCGGCGCGCCGCTCGTAGCCTGGACGAGAGAGGTCCGCCTCACCTGCAGCATCGGAGTCGCCGTGTTTCCCGACACCGCCGCGGACGCCGAGTCGCTGCTGCGCCACGCGGACGCCGCGATGTTCCGCGCCAAGCAATCGGGCCGCAACCAGGTCCGCCTTTTCGACGGCTAAGGAAGCTCTGAATTAGTCGCCCCCGCGAAGGCGGGGGCCCAATTTTGTCTTTCAGAAACATGGGTTCCCGCCTTCGCGGGAACGACAATCTCCGCCTTTTTCAGAGTTTTCCCTAAGCGCCTTAGCGGAAAAACAATCCGCCGCTCGAATAGCTGTCGCCGAAAGTCGCGCGCGCCGAGGCGACCTGCCGGATCGCGGACACGACCTGGTCCGCCGTAAGCGGCGACAACGGATGGATGAATGCGGCAAAGATGACCCCCTGCGAGATGGCGTAGCGCGCATCGAGCGCGCTGTGAAAGTTGGCCTGCATCGCCGCCAGGATTTCCTCCGGGGTGGCCTCGTCGACGCGCTTCACCGGCGCAATGATGCGCATGCGGTCGGCGTTCGGATCGGAAATGCACAGCAGCTTCACCTCGCCGTACTGGAAAACGGCCACGTTACCCTCGACGCGCACGTTGCGGCCAGTCTCGGCGATGATTTGGTGGAGCCGCTGCTGAGTCATTGGCTCCTGGGCCATGCCGGCGGCGGCGGCAGCCCAGAGCAGCAGGATAGCGAGGCTTCTCATCAGTCGGCCCTGATGCCAACCTGCCGCACGAGCTTGCCCCAGCGCCCAGACTCGGCGCGGATGAAGGCGGCGAATTCCTCGGGCGTGTTGCCCACGACGTTGGCGCCCTGCGCGACCAGCTTGTCGCGGATCTCGGGCGCAGCGAGCGCTTTCGCGCTTTCAGCATGAAGCCTTCGGAGAACGGGTTCGGGCGTCCCGGTACGGACAAAAATGCCGAACCACGGGCCGGTCTCCCAGCCGGCGAAGCCGGATTCGGCCATGGTCGGAATTTCCGGCGCGGCGGGGTGGCGCTGGAGACTGGTCACGGCGAGCGCCCTTACCTTTCCGGCCTTCGCCTGCGGGTAACTCTGCGCCAGCGTGTCGAAGAGCATCTGCGTCTGCCCGCCCATCAGGTCCTGGAGCGCGGGCGCTGCCCCCTTGTACGGAATATGGACGATGAAAACGCCGGCAAGCGACTTGAACAGCTCGGCGGCCAGATGGCCCGAGGTTCCGCTGCCGGGCGAGGCGTATGACAGTCCGCCGGGCTTGGACTTGGCGAGCGCGATCAGCTCTCGCACATTCTGCGCCGGCACCGACGGGTGCACCACCAGCAGGTTCGGCACGGTGACGAGCAGCGTCACCGGCGCGAAGTCCCTGTCGGGGTCGTAGCCGAGCTTGGGAAAGATGTGGGCGTTGATCGCATGGGTGCCGATGTGGCCCATGAACAGCACGTGCCCGTCGGCCGGCGCGCGGACGACTTCGTGCGCGCCGATCTGGCCGCTGCCGCCGGGACGGTTCTCCACCACGATCGGCTGGCCGAGCGCCTCGCCCATCTTCGCGCCGAGCTGGCGCGCGAGCACGTCCGAGAAGCCGCCGGGGAACGGGACAATGAAGCGGACCGGCTTCGACGGAAAGCTCTGAGCGGCGGCCGCGAGCGGCAGCGCGGCCAGCAAGCCGATCAGGGTCTTCATATTTCAGCCCTTCCTGACGTTCCACACTTCCTTGAGCGCGATGCCGGCGGCGCGGAATACCTTGGACACCGGGCAGAACATGGCGAGCTCGCGCTTCACGCGCTCCACCGCCGCCGCGTCGGCATCGGTCTCGAGGTCGATGGTCAGCGTCGCCGAGGGAAACGGCACGGCGATCTCCTCCTGCAGCATCACGCCGCGGCGGTCGAACTGCGCCTCGACGCGCACGTTCATCGACTTGATCGCGACGCCGTTCTTCGCCGCGACCTTGTGCGTGATCACGTTGGTGCAGCCGATGAGCGAGGCCATCATGGTCTCGGTCGGGGTGAGGCCCTGGTTGGTGCCGCCGCGCTCGGCGGGCTCGTCGATCACGACCGAGCGGTCGCGCACCCGTACGTCGGTGCGCGAATGCGAGGTGCAGTGGCCTTCCAGCTTCTGCGTGACGACGGTCTTCTGCGTGACGGTAACCATGGCCTTCTCCTTTCAAGATCTGCGTTTTCTCGCCTTGAGGGGCGACTCCGCGGCGGCATAGGCGGCGAGCCCGGCGGCGCGGTCGATCGGGACGGTGGTTTGCAGGGTCGTGCCACCCGCGGGTTGCAGCTCGGGAGGGAAGAACGCGAGCTTCTGCGCTTTCGCGAGCTTCTCGGTGCGGCCGAGATCCAGGTCGCGTTCGTTCGTGCCTTGCGGTTTCACCACCTCGCGGCCGACGATCTCGAGGTCGAACCACCAGCGCTTCACCGGGTTGCGGCTGCCGGCGCCCGCGGCGTCGTCGTAGTCGATCAGCGCCTTGCGCGACTGCGGCACCTCGATCGACAGCCACAGCAGCCGCTCGGACTCGACCAGGTCTTCGCGGTTGTACGGGCAGGTCTTCATGCAGCGCCCGCACGCCGAGCCCTTGTCGTTGGCGAGGCGGTAGCGGCCGCACTTCTCGACGTCGGGCTTCCACATCTCGTAGCCGTTGAACATCACCTTCGGCCCGAAGGGGATGGCATTGCAGGGGCATTCTCGGGCGCACTTCATGCACATGCTGCACACCGCCTGCAGGCCGAAATCGATCGGCTTGTCGGCCTCGAGCGGCATGTCGGTGGTGAAGACGATCGACTTCGAGCGCGGGCCGATGAAGGGGTTGAGCACCAGCTCGCCGATGCGCGAAAGCTCGCCCAGCCCCGCCATCAGCACCGCCGGGATGTGCAGCACCTCGGAATAGGCGTTAGAGTGCACGCGCGCCGACCAGCCCAGGCGCCGCAGGTGCGCCGCCATGATCCCGGCGATGAGCGCGCCGCGCAGGTAGGCGCGCATCGATTGCGCGCCCGAGATCCAGTCGTCGCCCGAGGCGCCCTCCATGGTCTCGAAGCCCTGGTCGATCAGCATCACCACCGCGTAGGGGTGGTAGGGCTCGATCGGCGCGCCCTTCTCGTCGTCGTGCGAGTAGTACATCCAGGGCTCGGCGCGGCAGATGCCGGCCAGGTCGGCGCCCATGAAATAGCCCAGGGCCTTTATCGCGTCCGAGTTGAGCTTCGCGTCGGGGTGCTTCGCGTTTCCTCCCAGGGGCTCGCGGCTGCCCTGCATCGGAACCATGTTGCGGATGAGCGGCGTCATGGCGAACGCCAGCGGGTGCTTGACCGCGAAGCGGCGGCGCTCCTTCGACAGCTTTTCGCCCAGGTCGCCGGCGAGCGCGCGCGAGAACAGGTCGGCGCGCTTGGGCATGCGCTTGATCTCGTCGCGCAGCACGAGCGTGGTCGGCTCGTCCACGCGCTTGATGCGCTCCATCTCGTAGCGGCCCATGTGCAGGGGGCGCTTCGCTTCCTCGGCCTCGGTCCAGCCGGGCCGGGTTCCCGGCTTTCCCAAATAGGCGTCGGCTGTTGGCCAATCGAGCGAGGCGAGCGGCAGGTCCGCCGCCATCTCGAGGTCCGTGGTTACGACTCCAAGGCAAAAGCCGCGCAGCATCAGCGGCGCCTTGAGCATCCCGCGCACGTCCTTCGCCACGCCGGCGCGCTGTGCCAGACGCTCGATCGACACCGGCGTCTCGCCGGCGATATGTCCGCGCGCCGACCAGCCGAGCGTGCGCAGATAGCCGGCAAGCACGACTGCCACCTCGGCGCAGCGCACGTCGGTGCGCGCCTCGTTGGTGCCGCGGATCCACTCGGCGCCCGGCTCGCCCGCCTTCGGCTCGCGGCCGAACTCGACCAGGAACACGAAGGCGTGCGTATGAGGTGGATGATCCTTTGCAACCCAATCCGAATCTTCGATGCGGCAAACCCCGGCGAGCGTGGCGTCGAGGAAATACGCCGATGCCTTCATGTTGCGCGCGCGGGTCAGCGGATCGTCCGGCACCGGCGCGCGTTTCGCTGCCACTTCGCCATCGAAGTACTTGATGCACAGGTCGCGGTATTCGGGGATCGCTGCGAGAATCGACTCGGAGCCGGCCGCGTTAACGTCCTTCGGCAGCTGCGAATCGCCGATCGGCGCATCGGGGTCGCGCGCGAGCAGCTCGGTGGGCAGCACGCCCATGTCGAACGGCCGCTCGCGGTTGGAGAACAGCCGCGCCACGGCCCGCTACGGCTTCGGAGGCAGAATCTGCGCGCCCCAGGGATTGTCGAGCGCGATCAGCCAGCGCCCGTCTTTCTGGCGGCGCAGAACGTCGGCGGATTCGCCGCTAGTCGCCACCGGCTTGCCGGCCGGGTCGATTCCGCGCAAGCTCCAGCGCCCCACGTATAGCGCCACATCGCCCGCCTCGACCACCTGCTGCGCCTCTGAGCGCAGCGTCGCCTTGAGCGCGATGAAGCCGGCGAGCGCTTCGCGCAGCTCGGCCGTCCCGCGGGCAATTCGGCCCGGCTGTGCGACCAGGACTGCGTCCTTTTCATAGAGAGCGAGCGCGCCGTCCAGATCGGCGCGGTTGATGGCCTCGACAAGTTCGGCGACTGTGTTCACGGGTTGTGGCATCTCGATGCTCCAAAAGTGGCGGTGAATCCCCTTCAGCGGGCGTGTTTCCCCGCATTCCAGCCGTGCGCGGCAAGATATTTCTCGCCGACGTGGATCGGCTCCTGCTCGAGCGGCGTGCCCATGGTGTCGTTCCAGCGGTTGAGGAAGCCGAACGCCGCGATGACGCCGACGATCTCCACGATCTGGCCCTCGCTCCAGTGCCTGCGCATCGCGGCGAACATGTCCTCGCTGACCTCGTTCGGCACCGAGCCGGCGGCGAGCGCGAAGTCGAGCGCTACGCGCTCGGCCTCGGTGTAGAGCGGGCTGGTGCGGTAGTCCCACAGGGCGGCGAGCTTCCTGTCCTCGACGCCGAAGCGCAGCGCGCCGCCCGCGGTATGCGCCATGCAGTAGCGGCATCCCGCGGCGCGGCTGCAGAAGTGCGCGATCAGGCGCTTGAAGCCGCGGTCCACCTCGCCGCCCGGCTCCCAGACCGCCGCCAGCATCTGGCGCAGCGTCTTCACCAGCTTGGGCTTGCGCTGCATGATGAGCACGCTGTTCGGAATGAAGCCGAGGTTCGCTGCGATCGCGTCGAAGTCGTCGCGCAGCTCCGGGCTCGTCTCGGGCGGCAGCGGCTCGATGCGCGCCGAGGGCTTCGCTGTCATGTCCATGATCAAGCCTCTCCTCTGGCCGGGTAGTTCCTGGAGACCGCGAAGTCGACCGCGGCGGAAATCTCGTTGAAATGCGGCCGGGCGAACGGCATGGTCGACACGTTGCTCCAGTAGAGCGTGCCGTCGGGCTTGACCAGAAACAGTCCCGGCTCGGCGAAGAGCGGCGGCTCCTCGATGCCCGCGGAGGTCACGCCGCGGCTCGACGAGATGTACAGGCCCCACTCGCGCGCCTTTTCGATCGAAACGCCGTAGCCGACGGTGAGGTTCGGCAGGCCCCATTTCTCCTTCGCCTCGGCGGCGCGTTCCTTCGGGTCGGTGCTGGTGATGACGGTCGCGACCCCGCGCTTGTCGAACTCGCCGATCATGCCGTTCAGCTCTGTCGTGTAGCGGCGGCAGACCGGGCAGTGCAGGCCGCGGTAGAACACCACCATGGTGAAGCTCTGCGGCTTCTGCGCCGCCAGCGACCAGCGGCCGCCGCCGACGGTGTCGAACTCGAGCGCGGGAACGGGTTTTCTCGGCTTGAGCATCTATTTCTCCTTCGCATCGAGACAGCGCAGCATCACCGAGGCGATATCCTCGAGCGCCGCGCGGTCGGGGTTGGCTTTGCCTACAAGGCGCAGGCCCTGGATGCCGGCGGTGAGGAAGCGCGCCAGGGCGGCGACGTCGGCGTCCGAGCCGAGATCCTTCGCGAGGGCGTCCCTGAAGGCCGCCTCGATGCGCTCGAGGCTGCGGCGCACGCGCGCCGCGGTCGTGGCGTCGAGCCGGGCGAGCTCGGCGGCGCAGTTGCCGATAAAGCAGCCGCGGCGCCCGGGTCCGGCGACGATGTCGTCGACCAGGGTCCCGAGGAAAGCGGCCAGCCCGTCCCGGATCGGCTTGCCGGCGAGCGCCTGGGCGATGCGCGCCGCAGACCGTTCCTCGTACCGGGCGAGCGCCCGGAGATAGAGCCCGCGCTTGTCGCCGAACGCGGCGTAGAGGCTCGAGCGCCCGAGCCCGGTCGCGACACAAAGCTCATCCAGCGAAGTCTGCTCGAAACCCTTGGTCCAGAAGAGCCGGGTCGCGCGCTCGAGCGCGTCATCGGCGTCGAACTCTCGGGGGCGGGCCATGGTTCTGGACTGTACAGTCCAGAACTGACCGCGTCCAGCGTTTCCCGGCGGCGAGCCAGCATGCTCCGGACTGACTATTGCCCGCGCGCGCTTATGAACTCACACTCTGCCCTGTAGCGGGGATAGCTCAACGGCAAGAGCGCGGTCATCCCCGATCGAGATCTGAGTCCGAGTCTCAGTCCCCGCTCCATTCCCCTTGCTTCGAACGCGCCAGCTTGGCGCCCGGCCATTGGTCGTGCCGGCTGCGGGCGTATTGCGGCGGGTAGTCGAGCTCGACGCCGAAGCGCTCGGCTGCATGCCAGACCCAGCGCGGGTTATCGAGGAAGGCGCGCGCCATGACCACCATGTCGGCCTTCCCCGCCGCGATGATGCCTTCGGCCTGGTCGGGGTCCGCGATCATTCCCACCGTCTGTACCTTGAGGCTGGTCGATTTCTTCACTTTCTCTGCGAACGGAACCTGGTATCCCGGGCCGACCTGGATGGCGGCATGCGAGACCATGGCGCCGCTCGAGACGCACACGTAGTCGAGGCCGGCCCGCTCGAGCTCCCGGGCGTAGGCGACCGCGTCGTCCAGCCCCAGGCCGCCCTCGGCCCAGTCGTGCGCGCTGATGCGCGCGCCGAGCGCCCTGTCCCGCGGCCAGAGCTCGCGCACCGCGCGCGCGACCTCGAGCGGAAATTTCATGCGTTCCTTTCCGTACGCGTCCCCGCGCTGATTCGAGATCGGCGAGAGAAACTCGTGCAGCAGGTAGCCGTGCGCCGAATGCAGCTCGAGCACTTCGAAGCCGACCCGCTTCGCGCGCTCTGCCGACGAAGCGAACGCATCGACCAGGCGCCTGATCTGCGCAGCGCTCAGTTCCTTCGGTGTATGCCACCCCTCGCCGAAGGGAATCGGGGAAGGCGCCACGGTCTGCCAGGGCGACTGATCGGGCCGCAGCCACATCCGGCCCTGCCACGGAAGCTGCGACGAGGCCTTGCGGCCGGCGTGGCCGATCTGGATGCCGATCGGGTTGCGGGTGAGCCTCCTGCAGTTGGCGATGACGCGCGCGAGCGCCGCTTCGTTCTCGTCGCTGTAGAGCCCGCTGCAGCCGTGCGTGATGCGGCCTTCGCGGGTGACGTGAGTCGCCTCCAGGATCATCAGGCCGGCGCCGGAGTACGCGAGGTGGCCGAGGTGCACGAAGTGCCAGTCGGTCATCGCTCCGTCGTCGGCCGAGTACTGGCACATCGGCGAGATGACGATGCGGTTGGGAAGCGTGACGCCGCCCAACTCGATCGGCGTGAAGAGCCTCACAGCCACCGGCGCACCCTTTTGCGGTAACTCTCGAACCCGGCTCCGAAGCGGGCTTGCAGCGCCTGCTCCTCCGGCCGGATCTGGAAGCGGTTGAGGTAGGCCACGAAGACCGGGAGCATAACAAGCGCCGCCGCGTTGGACACCACGCAGGCCCAGCCGAGCAGGACCAGAAGCATGGCGAGGTACATCGGGTTGCGCGTGAAGCGGTAGACGCCGCCGCTCACGAGCGCGCTGCTCGCCTCCGGCGTCATCGGATTGATCGTGGTCTTCGCTTTCCTGAAGCCGTAGATCGCTGCGGCGCCGACCGTCAGCGCCGCGGCGAGGAACGGAGCGCCAACGGCGGCGGGCAGGCCGAGATCAAGCGCCGGGAACGGCAATGCGATGAGCCACATCAGGAGCGCCGCCGCCGCGGTCACCACCGGCGGCGGGACGCGAAGCTCAAGGCGCGACAACAGAAATGCTTCTCTCCGAAAATGCCTTTCTCAACGCCCTGGCAAAAGCAGGGGCGCCCGGCTGGTCGCCGTGCAGGCACAGAGTGTCGGCCGCGACCGGCACGCGCTTGCCCGAGAGGCTTGTGACGTAGCCCTCCTCGATCATCGCGAGCGCCTGCTTCACCGACTGCGCCGCGTCCAAGATCATGCCGCCGGGCTTGTCGCGCGGCGCGAGCGTGCCGTCGTCCGAGTAGCCGCGGTCGGCGAAGACCTCGCCGCAGACGGCGATTCCTTGCTTCTTCGCAATGTGAAAGTTCCGGCTGTTTGAAAGCACATACAGCATCGTGCCGAGATCTTTCGCCGCGCGCACCATCGCCTCGGAAAGAGCCTCGTCGACCGCCGCCATGTTGTAGAGCGCGCCGTGGCACTTGATGTGGTGCAGCCGGGCGCCCGCGGCGCGCGCGAACGCCTCGACCGCGCCCGCCTGGTACACCACCAGGTCGTACATGTCCTGCGGCGAGATCTTCATCGGCCGGCGGCCGAAGCCCTGGATGTCGGGAAGCGAGGGGTGCGCGCCGATCGCGACGCCGTGGTCGAGCGCGAGGCGCACCGTCTTCCGGATGGTGGCCGGGTCGCCGCCGTGGAAGCCGCAGGCGATGTTCGCCGAGGTGATGTGCGGCATCACCTCCGCGTCGGCACCCATCTTCCAGGCGCCGTAGCTCTCGCCCATGTCGCAGTTGAGATCGATGCGCTTCATTTCCTGCCGTACTCCCACGCGATGCCGCGCAGCGCCGAGTCGAGCCGCTCGCGCGCGTGCTTGCGCAGCTCGGCCGCGATCTCCAGGCTGCAGCGCGCGAAGTGCACCTTTCCGCCGGGCGCGAGCTGCGCGAGCCGCGCCACGTCCGCCGAGGCGATCTCGGCGATGCGCGGATAGCCGCCGGTCGTCTGGTGATCGGCCATCAGCGCGATCGGCACGCCGCTCGGCGGCACCTGCACCGAGCCGAGACAGGTCGGGCCCGATAGTATCTCATCGGCCTGCGGCCGCCCGAGCGGCGGCCCGCTCAGCCGGAAGCCCATGCGGTTCGACTCGGGCGCGACGCGCCACACCGTGTCGACGAAGGCGCGCTGCGAGGTCGAGTCGAAGCTCGCGTGGTGCTGGCCTTCGATGACGTGCACCAGGACCGGCTCGCGGTCGGGCAGAGTGAGTGGCGGCGCGGACCATGAAACGGTTCCCTTCCTCGTTTTCCTGAGCGAATGAAACCTCTGAGCGGCCCCGCCGTCCCGCAGCGCCAGCACGTCGCCGTGCTTGAGCGCCCTGCCCTCGAAGCCGCCGAAACGGCCCGGCAGGTAGGTGCTGCGGCTGCCGAGCACCGGATCGACCGCGAAGCCGCCCGCCACCGCGATGTAGGCGCGCGCGCCGCGGATCGCGCGCCCGACGCTGAGGCGGCTGCCGGCCGGCACGAGCGCCGGCCGGTTGTGCGGAAAGGCGCCGAGGAACTCGGCGCCGCACACCGCGACCAGCGTGTCCTCCTCGAACATCAGATCGGGGCCGATCACCGTGATCTCGAGCGCCGCATCGCCAGGCGGGTTGCCGACCAGCGCGTTGGCGAGCGCGAGCGCCACCGGGTCCATCGCGCCGCCGGGGCACAGGCCCACGCGCTGGAAGCCGTGGCGGCCGTGATCCTGCACGGTAGTGAGGAGTCCTGGCCTGAGGACGCGAACGCTCATTGGTTCGCCGCCAGCTCGACGAACCGCGCTTTGGTGATCGCGCGGAAGCGCACCCGGTCGCCCGGCCAGAGCAGGCTCGGGCGCGCGCGCGCGGCGTCGAACAGCACCATGGGCGTGCGGCCGATCACGTTCCAGCCGCCCGAGATGGCGTAGGGGTAGACCACCGTCTGCTCGTTGGCGATGGCCACCGATCCCGCGGGCACGACCGCGCGCGGCGAGGCCCGCCGCGGCACCGCGAGCTTCGCATCGAGCCCGCCCATGTAGGCGTGGCCCGGCGCGAACCCCATCATCAGCACGCGGTATTCGGCGGCCGCATGGCGGCTCGCGATCTCTTCCGGGGGAAGGTTCGCTTTCTTGGCGACTTCGCCCAGGTCGAGCGCAAACTCCCGCTCGTAGCACACCGGCAGCTCGACCTCGCGTCCGGGGTCGTCCTTCGCGGCGAGGCCCTGCTTCAGGCAATCGTTCACCAGCTCGAGCGACGCCTCGAGCGGCTGCGCGGGAAATTCCGCGTTGTCGGCATCAAAGTGCAGCGCTACGCCGCCGAGGGCAGGCACCACGTCGCGAATCCACGGGACCTTGCGCTTGAGGATCGCCAGCGCGAGTCCCTGCACGACGCTGTTCACCTCCAGATCGAGGGTGGTCGAGAACTCGACGTACGCGGCGGAATCCCCGAGCGGCACGACGCCGAGGGGGGCAATCGCGCGGCGGGCCACTACTCGTCCTGCACGAAACCGATGCGAGGCTTCTTCAGAACCGAGGCTGCTATGAGAGCACCATGCTCGGTGAACGCATAGGGCATTGTCGGAGAAAATTTGAGCCTTTTGAGGTGGTCACAATTTGCAACCACCTTGTCCCGCTCTGCGCGAGTCAACTGAAATACGAAATCGGCCGGAAAGCGCTTCTTGTTCCGGTTGACTTGCTGATTGGCAATGACAAGCGGGGACATTCCTGCGCCCCCGTCACCCCGATCTTTGATGGACTTCTCCTAGTCGTTCGGACCCTTGGGAACTGCAACGCCCAGCAGGCAGTCGCGGTTGACCAGCCCGGCGAGTCGCTCCTCGCTCCAGCCCTCGGTCCCCGCGGGGCGCATCGGCAGCACCATGTAGCGCATGTCGGCCGACGAATCGTGCACGCGGATCTGGGTCTGCTCGGAGATCACCAGGCCAAACTCGGCGAGCACCTCGCGCGGCTCGCGCACCATGCGCGAGCGGTAATTGCGCGACTTGTACCAGTCGGGCGGGATTCCGAGCAGCACGCGCGGATAGCACGAGCACAGGGTGCAGACGATCGCGTTGTGCACCTCGGGCGTGTTCTCGACCACCAGCAGCTTGAGGCCCGGGATCTCCAGGCCGAGCGCTTCGCACGCCTGGGTGCCGTTCTGCATCAGCCGTTGCTTGAACGCCGCATCGCGCCAGGCGCGCGCTACGACGCGCGTACCGCGCTCGTAGCCGCGGCCGCGCATCGTCTCGACCTCGCGCGCGATCTCCTCCTCGGTGAGGATGCCCTTCTCCACCAGCAGCTCGCGCAGGCTCACCTCCATCAGCTGGAAATAGCTGAGCGGCTGATATTTCCCTTTGTCGGTCACGCGGGCTCCAGCCAGTGCTGGAAGATCTCGACTTCCAGGACATCCTTCGCGCCGCCGCGGTAGTCCGGCCAGATGCTTTTCTGAAAAAACCTGACCCGGTACAGCGGCTGAGCCGGCAACCCGTCGCGCATCTGCGCGAGCTCCTCGGGATTCGGGAACACGCCGCACAGGCGCTCGACGGTGCCGGTATGGCCGCGGATGTAGAACGGCGTGCGCACGTGCCCGAGGGGATAGGCCTTCAGCACCTTCACCCGTTCTCCCGGCTTGAATCTAGCCTCGCTCATTGACTTCGGCCATCTTGCGCGCAAGCTCTTCGGTGGTGATGACGCCGCGCTGGATCAGGCTCTCGCCGAGCGACACCACCCATTTCTCGTAGTAGGCGGTATTGTCGTAGACCTCGGGCGGCAGCGCCTCGATGTTGCGGCGCCGCTGGTCGACCGAGCACAGCTTCTTGTTCCCGGCCAGCATGCACATCGCGTCCACCCGGCGCTCCCACTCGGCGTACTCGTGCTGGCTGCGGTCCACCGGCCCCGCCGGCAGCCCGCCCATGTCGTGGTAGCCTCTCTCGATCACGCCACCCACTCCGATACCGGCGCTCTCGCCTCGTGCAGCGGCTGGCAGACGATATCCACGAGCGTAGGTTCTTGCGAAGACAATGCTTGCTTTAGGACCGCGTTCAGTTCCGCCGGTTTCGTAACCCGCCAGCTCTTCACGCCAAAAGCCTCCGCGACCTTCGCATGGTCGGTGACGCCGAAGTCCACCGAGAAATAGCGGCTGCCGTATCCCGTCTTCTGCCCGGCCTTGATCCAGCCGTAGACCGCGTTGGAGATCACGACGAACGTGATCGGCAGCTTCAGCCGCACCGCGGTCTCGAGCTCGCCGACGCACATGCCGAAGCTGCCGTCGCCCATGACCGCGACGGTCTTGACCTGGGGCCTCGCGAAGTGGGCGCCGATCGCCGCGGCGAGCGCATAGCCGAGCGCGCCGTGCGCGCGGTTGGAGAAGCAGCGCCGCCCGGCGCCGCGCACCGTGTAGTACGCCGAGAAGTACGGGCACGGCGTTCCCGGGTCCGCCACGACCACTGCATCCGCATCCAGCTGCTTCTGAAGCTCAAATACAACCCTTTCTGGCTTGATCGGCGTCTCATCCGAGCGCGCGAGCGCCTCGAACTTCTCGAACTTCGAGCGCTTCTGCCGATCCACGAAGTCGAGATCGCCGTCCCGGCGGAAACCGCCGAGAGCCTCCCCGAGGGCGGAAAGGCCAAGCCTGGCGTCACCGACCAGCGGAACGTCCACCTGGTAGTTGGTCCCCGGCACCGCGGGGTCGACGTCGATGTGGATGATGCGCGCCCTGCCCGGCGGCGGGTGGCGCCAGCGCTCGGTGGTAACCGAGCCGGCGCGGCAGCCGACGAACACGATCACGTCGGCGGCATCGACCACCGCGCGCGTCTCGGGCGTGCCGCCGTTCGACCCGACCACGCCGACCGCATGCGCGCAGCGCTCGTCGATCGAGCCCTTGCCGCTGATGGTGGTCGCGACCGGCGCCGACAGCGTTTCGGCGAGCGCCGTCAGCTCGGCTTCCGCGCCCGAGAGCACGACTCCGCCGCCGCAGATGAAGAGCGGGCTCTTCGCGTTGCGCAGCAGCTTCGCCGCCAGCTCCACCAGGTCCGGATCGGGCGCCGTCCGTCGCGACGGAAACAGGCCCAAGGTGGGATCGGCCCAGACGTCCTTCGGCTCCACCGGGGCGTTCTGCACGTCGAACGGCAGCGCGACGTGCGCCGCGCCGGGGCGCCCGGTGGTCATGGCCTCGAACGCCTGGCGGAACACCCTGGGGATGTCGGCGGAGCGGTCGAGCACCGCGTTCCACTTGGTCAGCGGCTTCATCAGCGCGCGCTGATCGAGCTCCGTCAGCGTGTATTTGCCTCTGGAGCTCACCGAAATATCCGTATTGATGGCGAGGACCGGGATCGACGATTCATTGGCCTCGGCGAGCCCCGGCAGGATGTAGGTGGCGCCGCCGCCCGAAGGGCCCTCGCACACGCCGACCTTGCCGCTCGAGCGCGCGTAGCCGTCGGCCATGTAGGCGGCATGCCGCTCGTCCCTGGTCAGGACATGCTTCATCCCATGAGGCATTCTTGCCAATGCATCGTAGAACGGCAGGCTGGTGTCGCCGCACAGACCGAAGATCACCTCGACACCGTGCGCCTTCAGCATCTCGACGGCCGCTTCCGCGCCCGTGAGCGCCGCGATTTCTACGGGCTTGTTCACGCGGTTATATTAGCGCGCAATGAACGTTGCCGAGCGGCAGCGGCCGCCCGCGGGCGAGCTGGTCCTCGATCACCTCGCGCACTTCGTGCCCGACCTGGATGCGGCGGCGGCGGCGTGGGAGAAGCTGGGCTTCGCGGTCACGCCGGTTTCGCACCACCAGGTTTCCGGAAAGCCCGCCGGCACCTCCAACCGCTGCGTGATGCTCGAGGAAGGCTACGTCGAGCTGCTTGCGCCCAGCAAGGAAGACGCCGCGGACACGCCTCACGCGCAGCGCGTGCGCGAGCGGATGAAGCGCTTCGTCGGCGTGCACCTCGCGTGCTTCGGCACGCCCGACGCCGCGGCCGAGCAGGCGCGGCTCGCGGCGCACGGCTTCGAGCCCGAGCCGGCGGTGCGGCTCAGCCGCACCATCGACAGCGGCGACACGCTGCGCTTCAACGTGGTATACGTGCCGCCGGGCAAGATGGCCGAGGGCCGCATCCAGTACGTCGAGCACCTCACGCCGAAACACGTATGGCGTGAAGGGTTCGTCAATCCGTTTCGCCTCGCCGCCGTCTACGTCGTGGCGCAGGACCCGGCGGACACGGCGGCGCGCTGGGGCCGCTTCGCCGGCTTGCTGCCGAAACCGGACGGCGACCGGGTGGAGCTCGACTGCGCGCGCGGCCGCGTGGTGATCGGCACGAGCCGCAGCATCTCGCGCATCCTGGGACACGCGCCGCCCGCCCCCGCGCTCGCCGGCTACGCGCTCGCCGGCAGCGACCCGGAGGGGTTCATCGCGCGGTGCAAGGCGGCGGGCCTGAAAGTTTCCGGAAACGCCGTGGCGCTGCCGCCGGCGCTCGGCGGCGCGTGGCTGATCACTGAGCGGCGATGAGGCTGGCGAGGTAGTTCGGGTCGTCGCGCAGGCGCGCCGAGGCGCCGTCGTAGACGATGTGGCCCTTGTCCATCACCACGGTGCGAGCGGAGAAGTCGAGCGCCAGGCGGCTGTTCTGCTCCACCAGCACGATGGCGAGGCCGCCTTCCGCGCGCAGCCGCGCGAGGACCTGCGTCAGCGCCTGGACGATCACCGGCGCGAGGCCCTCGGTCGGCTCGTCCATCAGCAGCACCGAGGGGTTGGTCATCAGGGCGCGGGCGATCGCCAGCATCTGCTGCTCGCCGCCCGAGAGCTGGGTCCCCGCGTTGCCGAGCCGCGCCTGCAGGTTGGGGAACAGCTCGAACACGCGCGCGGCGGTCCAGTAGCCGGGCCGCGCGCAAATCTCCAGGTTCTCGCGCACGCTGAGCGACGGGAAGATCTCCCTTTCCTGCGGCACGTAGGCGACGCCCGCCAGCGCGCGCCGGTGCGCCGGCGCGGCGTCGATGCGCTGTCCGCGCAGCCGGATCTCGCCGGCGTGCAGCGTGGTGTGGCCCATCACGGTCTCGAGCAGCGTGGACTTGCCGACGCCGTTGCGGCCGATGATCGAGAAGCTCTCGCCCTCGGCGAGCGCGAGGTCGACGCCCTCCAGCACGTGCGTCTCGCCGTAGCCGGCGCCGACGCCCTGAAGGCTCAGCGCCTCAGCCATCGAGCGCGCTTCCCAGGTACACCGCGCGCACGTCGCGGTTGGCGGCGATCTCGGCCGGCGTGCCCTCGGCGAAGATCGCGCCGCTCACCATCACGGTGATGCGCCGGGCGAAGCGGAACACGAGGTCCATGTCGTGCTCGACGATCAGCACCCCGATGTCCTGCGGCAGCGTGGCGATCGCGTCGAGCAGGATGTGGCTCTCGGCGCTCGGGATCCCCGCCGCCGGCTCGTCGAGCAGCAGCACGCGCGGGCTCAGGCCGAGCGCGATGGCGATCTCCACCAGCCGCTGGCGGCCGTAGGGCAGCTCGGCGACGCGCCGCCCGGCGTCGGCGGCGAGCTTCAGCATCTCGATCAGCCGCCAGGCCTCGGCGATCACGTCGGCGCGCCTGCCCGCGGGCCGCAGCATCGAGCCGCCGGCGCCGAGGCGCTCGGCGACCGCGATGCACACGTTCTCCAGCGCGCTAAGGCCGCGGAACAGCTGGTTGATCTGGAAAGTGCGCGCGATGCCGCGCTTGACCCGCTTCGCCGGCGCCAGCGCGGTGACGTCCTCGCCCTCGAGCAGCACGCGCCCGCGCGAGGGCTGCAGCACGCCGGTCAGCAGGTTGACGATCGTGGTCTTGCCCGCGCCGTTCGGCCCGATCAGCGCGTGCCGCGCGCCGCGCTCGAGGCGGAAGTCCACCTCGCGCGCCACCTCCAGCGCGCCGAAGTTCTTGCACAGGTTCCGGGTCTCGAGAAGCGCCGCAGGGTTCATTTTTTTACCAGACCCAAAATTCCGTTGCGGGCATAGAGCGCGACCAGGATCAGCATCAGGCCGACCCCGAGCTGCCACGCGGTGGGGTACGCCCTGGCGAGGAAGTGCTCGAGCACCATGTACGCGATTGCACCGACGAACGCGCCATAGAGCCGGCCGTAGCCGCCGAGGATCAGCATGATCAGCACGCCCGCCGAGCGCTCGAGCCCGAGCGTGGAGAGGTTGACGTAGGCGTTTGCCTGGGTGAAAAGCCCGCCGGCGACCCCGGCGATCGCCGCCGAGATCGCGTACACGATCACCAGGCGCGCGCGCACCGGCGCGCCCACCGCGTGCATGCGCAGGATGTTCTCGCGGATCCCGGTGAGGCTCTGGCCGAAGGACGAATAGATGAGCGCGCGCGCGAGGACGAAGCAGCCGAGCAGAACCACGAGGACGTACAGGTACTGCGGCCGGAAATAGAGCACGTCGAAGGGGAACACGCCGAGCAGCGGCTTGAACGCGAGGCCCGGCATGCCGTCGAAGCCGCCGGTGTAGTGATGCGCCATGTTCGCCGACTCCTCGAGCAGCGCCATGGTGCACAGGGTGAGCATCAGCAGCGTGAGGCCGTGCGTGCGCAGCAGCACCAATCCGCTCGCCAGGCCGATCGCGCCCGCGACCAGCGCCGCGGCGACGAGCCCGGACAGCGGCTCGTTCCAGCCCGCGTGCTGGGCGAGCATGCCCACCGTATAGGCTCCGGCGCCGAAGAACGCGGCATGCCCGAGCGTGACGATGCCGGCGTAGCCCAGCACCAGGTCGAGCGACAGCGCGAACACGATGGCGATCAGGAGCTGGGTGCCGAACGCGAGGTGGTTCGGAAAGAGAAAGAACACGGCCAGCGCAGCCACCCAGGGCAGCGCCTCCCACCACCGCAGGCGGTGACGGGTGGCGAGCTGCTCGATCGCGGACATCAGGCGCCCTTCTTCCCGAACAGGCCCTGGGGCCGGGCGAGAAGCAGGACCAGCGTGAGGGCGTAGATGAACATCGTGCCGCCCTTGGGGAAGTGGAACTTGAGCACGAAGTCGAGCACGCCGATGAGCAGCGCGGCGTAGAACACGCCCGTGACGCGCCCGAGGCCGCCGACCGCGACCACGATCAGGAAGTAGGCGAGGTAGCGCAGCGGGTACTGGGGATCGAGCCCGAGGATCTCGGCGCCCAGCCCCGCGCCCACCGCCGCGAGCCCGCTGCCGACGGCGAAGGTCAGGGTGAACAGGCGCCGCACGTTCACGCCCATCGACTCCGCCATGCGCTGGTTGTCCACCGCGGCGCGGATCCGCGCGCCGATGCGCGTGCGCTCGAAGCCCAGCCACAGCGCGAGCATCAATGCGACGCCGAACACGATGATCGCGATGCTGTAGGTGCGGTAGCGGATGAAGCCGAGGTCGGTCTGGCCGCGCAGCCAGTCGGGCAGCATCACGAGCTGGGTCTCGGGGCCGAAGCCGAGAGTCACCGCGGCGATCATCACGAACACCAGGCCGATGGTGAACAGCACCTGGTCGAGCTCCGAGCCGCGGTACAGGCGCGCGTAGAGCAGGCGCTCCAGCACTACCGAGATCGCCGCCACCGCGGCGAAGCCGAGCGCGAGCGCCGCGAGGAACGGCAGCCCCCAGTGGCGCATCGACAGCACGATGGCGTAGCCGCCGAGCATCGCGAAGCCGCCGTGGGCGAGGTTGACGAAGCCCATCAGCCCCATCGTCACCGACAGGCCGACGGAAACGATGAACAGCACCATCCCGGCGGCGACGCCGCCGAGGAGGGTGCTCGTCAGGTCCAGCGCGAGCCCGGTGCTACTTGCCGCACCGGCCGACTTTGAGCTCCTTGCACATGTCCTTCACGCCGCGGATCACGGCGAGGCTCTTCTGGTAGAGCCTGCCGTCCTTCTCTACCAGCTCGCTCAGGTACTCGTTCATCACGATGTCGCGCGTGTTGGGATCGATCGAGATCGGCCCGCGCGGGCTGTCCTTGTACGTCCAGCCCTTGAGCGCCGCCATCACTTTGTCGGGATCCATCTTGCAGTCGAGCGTGCGCGCCGCGTGCGCGATAGCCGCCATGCCGTCGTAGCCCTGGATCCCCATGAAGTCGGGCGTCGCGGCCGGGCCCCACTCCTTCTTCCACGCCGCGACCAGGCGCTTGTTGGCCGGGTTGTCGAGGTCGGCGTGGTAGTGATGCATGGTGACGAGGCCCACCGCGTCCTTTCCCATTCCCTGCAGCTTGATGTCCTGGGTGATGTCGCCGGGCCCGATCAGCTTGATGCCGGCCTGGCGCATGCCGAGCGCGGCGTAGGTCCGCACCACGCCGACCGCATGGTCGCCCGCCGGCACGAAAACGAAGAACACGTCGGGCTTGCGGTCCTTGGCGCGCTGGAAGAAGGGCGTGAAATCGGGCACCTGCGCCGGGCCGCCCATCGGGATCTCGTCGATCACCTTGCCGCCGGCCTTCTCGAAGGCGGTCTTGAACGCCTCCAGGCTGTCCTTGCCGGGCGGGAAGTCGCTGTAGCCGACCACCGCGGTCTTCGCCTTGAGGGTCGTCGCAGCCGCCTCGCCCATGGCGTGCCCGGCATGCCACATCGAGAACGACACGCGCGCGATCATCGGCGAGAGGTTGGTGATCCACGCCGTGCCGGCGTTCATGATCACCATCGGCTTCTTCGCCGCGTCGACCAGCGGCGCGGTGGCGATCGCGTTGCCCGAGTAGATGATGCCGGTGATCAGGTCGACCTTGTCCTGCGTGATCAGCTCGGCCACTGCGGTCTTGGAATCGGCGCCGCCGGGATTCTTGCCGTCGCGCTTTACGATCTCGACCTTGCACTTGCCGAACGCGCCGGGGTTGAGCCGCATGAACATCTCCATGCCGCGGTCGACCTGTTGCGCGAATTCCGCTCCGATGCCGGTATACGTCAGCTTGACGCCGATCTTGACGGTCTGCGCCTGCGCATGCGCGGCGATAGCCGCGAGCGAGGCCGCGGCCAGTATGCGGTGGACTTTCATGTCGGTTTGCTCCTCCTTGCGCCGTACTATGGCGAAAAGGCTCTTTGCTGGCAAGCCAAAGCGGAGCAAGATTACGACCTCGAGGAGGCCAAGATGACCGCATTTACCCTGAACGGCAGACCGGTCACCGCAAGCTCGGAGGCCAGCACGCCCCTGCTTTGGGTGATCCGCGAGGAGCTCAAGCTCACCGGAACGAAGTACGGCTGCGGCATCGCGCAGTGCGGCGCGTGCACCGTGCACGTCAACGGCGCTGCGGTTCGTTCGTGCGTTACACCCCTGGCAAGCGTGAAAGGCGCCCAGGTGGTCACTATTGAAGGCCTGTCGCCCGACTCGTCGCACCCGTTGCAGAAGGCGTGGATCGCCGAGGAGGTGCCGCAGTGCGGCTACTGCCAGTCGGGCCAGATCATGAAGGCCGCCGAGCTCCTCAAGGGCACGCCGAAGCCGACGCGCGAGCAGATCGTCAGCCACATGAACGGCAACATCTGCCGCTGCGGCACCTACCACCGCATCATCGCCGCGATCCAGCGCGCTTCGAAGGAGGCCTAAATGGACCGCAGAGACTTCTTCAAGGCAAGCGCCGGGATCGGCTTCGCATTCACCCTCCCGGGAATCGCGGAAGCGAATACTGCAAAAACCCTCAGCGCCTGGGTCCGCATCGCGCCCGACGGCACGGTGACGATCTACAGCGCCGGCGCCGAGATGGGCCAGGGCTCGATGACCTCGCTGCCGCTGATCCTCGCCGACGAGATGGACGCCGACTGGTCGAAGGTGAAGATCGAGTGGGCGCCGGCCGACCCGGCGATGTACGGCTACACCTTCAACAACGCGCGCGCCATGGCGATCGTCGGCAGCCGCGCGGTGATGCTCTACTACAACGACCTGCGCGTCGCCGGCGCCCAGGTGCGCAAGGTGCTGCTCGCGAACGCCGCGGAGCATTGGAAAACCGATGTGAAGGGTTTGAGAACTGAGCCGGGCTTCGTGGTCGATGGCTCTGGGAGAAGACTGAGCTACGGCGAGATCGCCTCGTTCGCCAAGGTCCCCTCGCCTTTGCCTGCCGTCGAAAAAGATGAACTGAAAGAGAAAAGCCAGTTCCGGTATATCGGCAAGTCGATGCCGCGGCGCGACACGCCGCTCAAGGTGAACGGCAGCGCGAAGTACGCGATCGACGTCGACCTGCCCGGCATGGTGTACGCCACCGCGCGGCATTCGCCGGTGCACGGCGGCGCGCCGGAGAGCTGGAACGACGCCAAGGTCAAGTCGATGCCCGGCGTGCTCGGCACGGTGAGGCTGCCCGACGGCGTCGCGCTGATCGCCGACAGCTTCCCGCACGCGATGGCGGCGCGCGGCGCGCTCGAGGTGAAGTGGAACAGGGGCGCAGCAGCAGGTTTTGATTCTGAGGTCAGTTTGAGTCAGAGTTATTCGAGAGTTCACGCAGACCCCGCCGCGAAGACGCAGACGCTGGATTCGAAGGGCGACGCCAAGGCGGCGTTCGCCGGCGCGGCGAAGACCTACAAGGCCGAGTTCTTCAGCGACTACGGTTACCACGCCCAGATGGAGCCGCTGAACGCGGTGGCGCGTTTCAACACCGCCGGCAACCACGTCGAGATCTGGGAAGGCACGCAGGCGCCGGACTCCTCGCGCGCCGCGGTGGCAAAGGCACTCGGCTTCGACCTGGACCAGGTCACGCTGCACCAGTGCTACATGGGCGGCGGCTTCGGCCGCCGCACGCTCGGCGACTACGCAGCGGAGGCGGCCTTGATCGCGCGCGAGGTGAAGCGTCCGGTGAAGCTGGTCTGGACGCGCGACGAGGACATCGCGCACGGCATGTTCCGTCCGCAGTCGTTCCAGTGCCTGCAGGCGGCGCTCGGCGCCGACGGCAAGGTGAACGGCTGGTCGCACTGCGTGGTCGGCGAAGGCGGCGTGCTGCTCTCGACCGGGATCCGCATCCCCTACTACGAGGTGCCCAACCAGCACATCGAGGCGCGCGGCGTCTCGCACGGCATCCGCCTGAAGCACTGGCGCGCGGTGGGGCACGTGTTCAACGTCTACGCCATCGAGTCCTTCATCGACGAGATGGCCGCCGCGGAGCGAATGGATCCAATAGCTTTTAGATTTGAAAAAATGCATATGACCCCGAAGGCGCGCGCCTGCTTCGAGAAGGTGGCGCAGATGTCGGACTGGAAGGCGCCGCGGCCGGCGGGCCGCGCGCTCGGCGTCTCGATCAGCGAGCGCTCGCGCTCGCTCGGCGCCGGCGTCGCCGAGATCTCGCTCGACCGGCAGTCGGGCAAGATCAAGGTGCACAAGGTCTGGCTCGCCGTCGACGGCGGCCTGGTGGTGCAGCTCGACATGGCGAAAGCCAACGTCGAGAGCGGCATCCTCTACGGGCTGTCGAGCGTGCTGCACGAGCGCGTGACGATGAAGGCGGGCGTGGTCGAGCAGACCAACTTCCACGACTACCACCTGCTGCGCATGGCCGACCTGCCCGAGACGATGGAGGTGGCGTTCCTCGACCGCGACACGGCGCCGACGGGCCTGGGCGAGATCGGCAACCCGTGGGTCGCGGCCGCGGTGGCGAACGCGTTCCACAAGCTGACGGGCAAGCGGCTATACCATATGCCCTTCACGCCCGCACGGGTACAACAGGTTCTGAAAACCTAGGAGGAGAGACGATGAAGAAGTTGCTGGCAGCCCTGGCCGTTCTGGCCCTCAGCACGGGGGTCGCTTCGGCGCAAACCAAGATCAAGTACGCCCTCGGCGACGTGATCTCGATCGACGAGCTGCCGCTGCTGGTGGCGGCCGAGCGCGCCAAGCGGCGCGGCGTCGAGGTCGAGATCGTCGCGTTCAAGAACGAGGAGATCGCCACCCAGGCGGTGATCAACGGCCAGGCGGATGTCGGCCAGGGCACCCCGTACGCTGCGCTCGAGAAGGTCAACATCCCGATCCGCTTCTTCGTGCAGCTCTCCGCGCTGCAGTTCTTCCCGATCGTCAACAACGAGCACTACAAGAGCTGGAAGGACCTCGACGGCCAGGAGATCGCGGTGCAGGGCCGCGGCACCGGCACCGAGGCGATCATGATCCTGATGGCGAAGACGCACGGCATCAAGTACAAGAGCGTCAGCTACGTGCCGGGTTCCAACGTGCGCGCGCTCGCGCTGCTCAAGGGCACGATCCGGGCCTCGATCCTCGACGCCACCAACAAGAACCTGGTGCTGAAGGAGGCGCCCGGCAAGTTCACCGTGCTGCCGCTCGGCCAGGTGAAGGCGAGCGACGAGTCGCTGTTCGCGCGCGTCGATTACCTGCAGAAGAACCAGGCCGCGATCACCGTGTTCGTCGAGGAGCTGGTGCGCGTCAACCGCGAGATCAACAAGGACCCGAGCTCCATCCTGGCCACGCGCAAGCAGCTCGGCCTGCTGAAAGACCTGCCGGCGAAGCTCGAGGAGGAGATCCTGCCGTACTTCAAGGAAGGCGTCGCCAACGGCATCTTCCCGAACGACGGCGGCGGCGAGAGCGCGGCGAAGAACGACCTCGAGTTCTACGCGCTCTCCGGCGCTATCAAGAACCCGAACGCCAAGGTCGAGGACTTCTGGCACCTGGCGCCGCTCAAGGCCGCGCTCGCGAAGCTGAAGTAGCCGGTTGACGGCAAGCGCAGGCCAGCGCCTCTGGCAGCTGGCCTCCTTTCTTTTGTTCTTCGGGCTGTGGGAGCTCGCCGGCCGCTGGCCGCTGAGCGCCGCCTTTCCGCCGTTCAGCACGACGTTTCTGGCGTTTGTTGAAATGCTCCGGGACGGGAGCCTCGGCAAGGCCTACTTGATCACCGCGCAGCCGCTCGGCCTCGGCATCCTGCTGTGCGCGCTCGCCGGCATCGGCTTCGGCATCGGCATGGGGCTTTCGCGCCCGATCGAGTGGCTCAGCCTTCCAATTTTCATCATCCTGCAGGCCGCGCCGATGGCGGCGATCATCCCGCTCCTCACCTACATGTACGGCATCGGCCTCACCTCCAAGGTGCTGGCGGTGATCATGCTGGCGGCGCCCGTGATCGTGATGAACTCGTACAAGGGGATCCGCAACACCCCGCCCTCGCTGCTGCAGATGTGCCGCTCGTTCCAGGGCACGCGGCGCCAGGAGGTTCTCAAGATCGTGCTGCCGCACGCCGCGGCGCTGATCTTCACCGGCCTGCGCCTCGGGCTGGCGATGGGCTTCATCGGGATCGTGATCGCCGAGCTCCTGATCACGCCGACCGGCATCGGCGACCTGATCACCTACCACAGTTCGGTCGCCGACTATCCGAAGATGTTCGCGGCCATCGCCTCGATCGTCGCCGTCGCGGCGATCTCGCTGCACCTCCTCGAGCGCCTCGAGCGCAGGCTGTTTCCGTGATCGTCGAAGTAAAAAGCGTGAGCAAGACGTACGACAACGGCGTGGAGGCGTTGCGCGATGTCAACCTCGCCTTCCCCCAGGGCCAGCTCACCACCCTGCTCGGGCCGAGCGGCTGCGGCAAGACCACGCTGCTCAAGATCATCGCCGGCCTGATCCCGCGCAACGCCGGAGAGGTGCGCGTCAAAGGGAAGGTGGTGGACGGCCCGGGCCCGGAGCGCGCCTTCGTGTTCCAGGACTTCGCGCTGCTGCCGTGGGCCGACGTGCTGCGCAACGTCGCCTTCGGCCTGGAGTTGCGCGGCGTCGCGCGCCCCGAGCGCGAGGAAGTGGCGCGCAGGTACATCGCCGAGGTGGGGCTGGGTGGGTTCGAGCACCGCTATCCCGCCCAGCTCTCCGGCGGCATGCGCCAGAGAGTGGGCCTCGCGCGCGCGCTCACCGTCGACGCCGACATCATCCTGATGGACGAGCCGTTCTCGTCGGTCGACGAGCAGACGCGGCGCAAGTTCCAGGAGGACCTGCTCGACCTCCTGCGCCACCACCGGAAGACCGTGATCTTCGTCACGCACAGCATCGAGGAGGCGGCCTACCTCTCCGACCAGATCGCGCTGCTCTCGCCGCGGCCGGGAACGGTTTCCAGGATGGTCAAACCCGATGTAGATCGACGGAAAACAGCGGATGAGATCCGCCGCGACCGCGGCTACCTGGATACCGTCGACGAGATCTGGCATATCCTGAGGCGGTACGTATGAGGATGCTGCTGTCCCTCCTCGTTTGGTTTGCGCTCTGGGAGGCGGTCGGCCAGGCGAAGTTCTCGAGCATCGTGCCGCCGTTCAGCGCGGTGATCGAGGCCATGGTCGAGATCGCGCCCACCGACAAGTTCCGCGCCGCCGCCGTCATCTCGCTGCGCAACTACGGACTCGGCATGGGGCTCGGCCTCGCCGTCGGCATCCCCCTCGGCATCGCCATGGCGCGGGTGAAAAGCGTCGGCCGCATCCTCGGCATGTGGGTGAACATCTTCGTCAGCGCGCCGATCTCGGCGCTGGTGCCGATCCTGATGGCGGTGCTCGGGATCGGCGAGACCACCGTGGTGGTGACGGTGTTCCTGTTCGCGGTGTTCGTCATCATCCTCGACACCCAGGTCGGCATCACGCACGCCGACCGCTCGCTGGTCGAGATGGCGCGCTCCTTCGGCGCTAACCGCCGGCAGCTCTATACGAAAGTTTTACTTTTGAGTGCCTTACCGGAAATTCTGGCCGGCGTGCGCCTGGGCGCGATCCGCGGCGTGAAGGGCGTGGTCATCGGCCAGCTGCTGGTCGCGATCATCGGCGTGGGCGAGCTGTTCGAGCTCTACTCCAACCACTTCCTGATGGAGGAGTTCTGGGCGCTGGTGGTGATCGTGTTCCTGTTCGCCTTCGCGGTGTCGGAAGCGATCGCCGCCCTCGAGCGCCGCGTCGAGTACTACGCCGCCAGCCGCTGACTAGAGCTGCAGCACCCGCTCGGCGTTGCGGTGCGCGATCTTCGCGCGGTCGGCGTCGCTCACCGAGATCTTCTTCAGGAACTCGACGCCGGTCTTGTTCGCTTCGTAGGGCCAGTCCACGGCGAAGAGAATCCTGTCCGCGCCGAGCGCCGCCAGCGTGCACTGCAACGCCGGCTCGTACCAGTTGCCGCTGGTGGTGACAAGAAGGTTGTCCTTTAGATACTCAATCGGTTCACGCTTGAGCCCGCGCCGCTTCGCCGCCGCCGCCGTATGGTCGTTCAGCCGGTTCATGGCAAACGGCAATCCCTCGCCGAGGTGGCCGAGGATGATCTGCAGCGTCGGGTACTCATCGAACACGCCGGCGAACACCAGGCGCAGGAAATGGCAGCTGGTGTCGACCGCGAAGCCCCAGCCGGCGCGCGCGAGCTCCTCGTAGCCGGCGAAGTACGACCTCATCGCGTCCGGGTGCGGGAGCGTCGGGTGCAGGTAGACCGGCACGCCGAGCGCTTGCGCCTTTTCCCAGATGACCCAGTATTTGCGCGCGTCGAGGAATTCTCCGCGGGCGTGGCCGTGGATCATCGCGCCTTTGAAGCCGAGCTCCTTTACGCAACGCTCGAGCTCCAGTGCCGCGGCTTGCGGGTCTGCGGTTGGCAGCGCGGCGAATCCGGCGAAGCGATCGGGATGCGTTCCTACGGCCGCGTAGAGGCTGTCGTTCGCATCGCGCGCCATGGGGATCGCCACGTCGGGCGCGAAGGCCTCGGCGCCGGGCGAGCCGAAGGAAAGCACCTGCACGTCGACGCCGGCCGCGTTCATGTGCGCGATGCGCTTCGCGCCGAGGTCCGAGTTCTGCTCGACGATGTCGTGCCCGAGGGTCTCGCCGCGGCACTTGAGGTAGAAGTTGCGGAACTCGCTCGCCCCGACCTTCTCGCGATAAAGGGGCGTGATGAAGTGCTCCTCGATCGCGATGACCCTCATCCGGCGGCGAGCGACAGCAGCCAGGTGAGAATAATGATCACCACCCAGATCGCCGCGGTGAGGCGCAGTTCGCGCTCGGTCTCCTCGTGGGTATAGAAGCTGTGCCCGAGGAACCTGACGAACCCGTCGGTCCCCGCGGCAAAGCCGACGGCAGCCGGAACCGCGATCAGTACGATGACGAGCGGGCCGGAAACGAGCTCGACCGGCGTGGCAACGCGAAAGAACAGCGCGTACAGGATGAGAACGCAGAGGTTGAAAGCGACCGGCGCGAGTAGCGCCGCCAGCAGCCGGTCCGACAGGTCCGGCTTCGCCTCCGCGGCGGGCTTCACTCGAGCTTCGCTCCGCTCTCTTTCACGAGCTTCGCCCACTTGTCCATGTCGGCGCGCATGAAGCGCCGGAATTCCTCGGGCGTGCTGCCGACCGGCTGCGAGCCGTCGGACTCGATCCGGCTTCTGACATCGGGCTGGTTCAGGATCTTCACCAGCTCCTCGTGCAGCCGCGCGACGATCGGCAGCGGCAGGTTCGCCGGCCCGATCACGCCGTACCAGCCGACCACCTCGAAGCCCGGCAGCGCCTCGGCCACCGCCGGCAGGTCGGGACTCGCGGCGAGCCGCGTGGGCGTGGTGACCGCGATGCCGCGCAGCCTGCCGGCGCGCACCTGCACCTGCGAGGGCTGCAGGCCGGAGAAGTTGAAGTGGTACTGGCCGGCGATCAGGTCGGCGAGCGCGGGCCCCGAGCCCTTGTACGGGATGTGCTCGGCCTTCACGCCGGCCATCAGCTTGTAGAGCTCGCCCGCGAGGTGGCCGCCGCTGCCGATCCCGGCCGAGCCGTAGTTGAGCGCGCCCTGGAAAGTCCTCGTCCACTGCAGGAACTCGGCGAGGTTCTGCACCGGCGCCGACGGGTTGACGACCAGCATCAGCCCCGCGGAGGTGAGCTGGGTGATCGGCGTGAAGCTGTCGACCGGGTGGTAGGGCAGCTTCGGCAGGATCGCCGCGTTGACCGTGTGCTGGTGATACGCGAGCAGCAGCGTGTAGCCGTCGGGCGGCGCGCTCGCCGTCATCTGCCCGGCGATCACCCCCGCGGCGCTGGCGCGGTTGTCGACCAGCACTTGCTGCTTGAACACCTCGGTCAGCTTCGCGCCGAACACGCGCGCCAGGATGTCGGTGGTGCCGCCCTGCGCCGCCGGCGTGAGCAGGCGGATCGGCTTGTTGGGATAGTCCTGCTGCGCGAGCGCCGGACCGGCGGCCAGCAGCAATGCAAGCACGATTCTTTTCATACGGACCTCCTGGTGGCCGACGCGAGCACCGCCGGCATCGGTAGTTCCTTCCTCGAGGCTGCCGTGACTTCCGCGCGTATCGCCTCGAGCGCCGCGGGCGCCTGCGCGCGCAGCAGCGCCCCGGTGCGCACCGTGCTGCCGAGCATAATCTCGAACAGCGCTTCCGGGGAGTCCAGCCGCCAGGTCTGCGGCACCGGTTTCACCTCGGGGTTGTCGAACCCCGCCTCCACGAGGGCGCGACGGCACTCGCCGGCTTCGCTGAAGCGGAAGAACGGCGGCCCGGCAGGGAGATCGGCCTGCAGGTTGCCGCGCATGCGGATCGCGTCGAGCAGCGGCCCGATGGCTTGTGAAGTGAGCTTGCCGAAAGCATCGTGGTAGCGCGCTGGAAGCTTCTCCCAGCCGGCGTGCTCGAAGTCGCGGAAGTTCACGCCGCCGCCGGCTGCGCCTGTTGCCTTTCGGTTTCCATTCTCTTGGCAAGAGTCCTGCGGAAGTGCGCGAGCGGCGCGTCGGTGACGATCGCGTTCATCTTGAAGCCCGGGTCGGCGTCGAGGAGCTCCTGCTGGCCCTCGATGATGAACTTGTCCTCGAGGAACCCCTCGATCAGGCTCTTGTTCAGCGACAGCGCGATGGTCGGGTCGTCGAGGTCGTAGTCGTGCAGGTAGTCCCAGAAGAAATGCGTCGAGCGCACGGTCTCGGGGGTGAAGAACTGGCAGTTGCGGTATTGCTTCGCGCCCGGAGTGTTGCCTGGGTCATTTCTCTCTCGTGCGCCCGAGCCCGCCGGCGAGAACAGGGTCTCCATGAAGAAGATCCCCGGCACGTACATGCGCGCGATGTTGCGGCGGTCGACCCTGCCGGCGTCGCGCACCACTTTCCGGTGGAACGGCGGCGCCTCGGCGTCCATGTGCCAGCGCTCGACCCGGAAGCCGTCCTCCAGGCGCTCGATCGCCGTCGGCTTCGACTTGTAAGCGTATTCCTCCGAGCCGCCGAGCGTCTTCGTATGCACGAACGCGAGGTGCGCGAAGTCGCTCAGGTTGTCGACGATCAGGAGATAGTTCGCCTTGTAGTGCATGTAGTCGGGCTTGCCGCGCCAGGCGGGGTCGCGCAGGTAGGTGAAGTCGAGGATCTTCGAGGGATCGGCCCTGGCCGCCTCGCCCATCCAGATCCAGACCAGGTGCTGGCGCTCGACCGCCGGGTAGCTGCGCACGCCCAGGCCCTTCGGGATGTTGTCCTGCCCCGGGATCTGGATGCATTTCCCGCTCGGGTCGAACTTCAGGCCGTGGTACATGCAGCGGATGTCGTCGCCTTCGCGGCGCCCGTTCGAGAGCTTGGCGCCGCGGTGGCAGCAGCGGTTGTCGAGCGCCACCACGCGGCCGCTGTCTCCACGGTAGAGCAGCACCGGCTTCTCGAGGATCGTGCGCGCGAGCAGCCTGCCGTCGATCAGCTCGTGGTCCCACGCCGCGACGTACCAGCAGTTTTGCAGAAACATTGCAGCCTCCTCAGGCCGCAGTTTACGTCAGCCCGCGCTACAGCGAGAGCGCCTTGCTCTTGAGCTCCGCGATGCAGATATCCGCGGCGGTCCGGAGCTCCTTCTTCAGGCGCTCGGCGGAGTTGGCGAGGAGCTCGTCGTAGCTGGGCGCGTCGGGCGTGTGCTCCGGATTGCCCACACGGTCGGGAAGTAGACGAAGCTCCAGTTGAGCGTGCGCACGTCGAGCACCAGGTCCGAGCCGGGAGCGTTCTTGACGATGTCGCTGACGTCGTCGCTGGCGACCGGGGCGCCTCTGGGCGAGAGCCTCGTGCTGTACCGGGCTTCCAGGCCGGCGGCGAGCGCTCGCGCGATGTAGCCGGCCGGATCCTCGACGCCGTTTTCCCGGATCAGCTTGTTGCCCTCGCTGATGCTCACCGCGGCGCCGGCCAGGGCGAAAGCCCCCCTGGTCGGGGTCATCGCGGCGAAGTCCGGCTTCTCGCGCTCGCTCAGCGCGAGCTCCTTGCCCCTGAGGGCCTCGCCCAGAGACGCGCTCATCGGAATCTGCTCCACGCTGACGCAGCCGGCCAGCATCGCGCCTGCCAGCGCTAGAAGCACTCGAGACATGCCGGATCTCCCATGGTGAAGACCGCGCGATCTTGTCCCCATTCTCATCGATGTCCGGTGACGAGGCGGGCGAGCCGCGCCGGCTCGGCAGGGGGACGGTTGCCGCGCCACGCGACGTGCATGTCGGGCCGCAGCAATATCAGGTCGAAGCCGTAGAGCTCGCGCGCGTGGCCGTCGCGGATGTCGAGGACTTCGAATGGGGCGGGCGGCATGGCTTTCTCGAGCGCCGAAGTATCGCAGTCGCGAAACCGCAGCAGCGTATACCCGCGGCCGATGCGGTCCTGGATCGCGACATGGCCCTCGAGCCACACGTGCGGCAGGCGCGCGCCCGGCCACGTCGTGGGCACGTAGCGCCGCAAGTCATCGTCCGGCCCGCCCGGCTCGTCGCAGATGACCGGCGAGCCGGCGTAGCGGTAGCCGAGCTCGGCGCCGATCATCTCGTTGCTCTTGCGCTGCTCGACCTCGGCCACCGCGGCGAGCTCCTCCAGGTTGCGCCACAGGCCGCGCCACTTGCGCCGCCCGAGCGAGGCGTAGCGCGAGGCCGCGACGTTGCGGCTGCCGACCTGGCGGCGCTCGCTCTCGTAGGAGGCGAGCAGGCCCGGCCCGCCCCACCCGCGCAGCGCGGCCTCGAGCTTCCACGCGAGGTCGACCGCGTCGCCCACGCCGCTGTTCATGCCGAGCCCGCCGGTGGGGATGACGAGGTGCACCGCATCGCCGGCGAGAAACACGCGAGCGTGCGCGTAGCGCTCGGCGAGCAGCAGGTTCTGCTTCCACTCGCCGACGTACAGCATCTCGTACTCGACCGGCACGCCGATCGTGCGCTCGAACTGGCGCGCCATGTCGCGGTCCTCGCCGACCCTGGCGTGCAGCGTCCAGTGGCGCGTGGAATCCTGCATGATGAGGAAGGTGTGGTGCTCGTCGGCCACGTGGTAGTGCCTGCCGTGCCCCGGGCCCTCGCCGATGGGAATCCGCTCGAACAGCTCGTCGCACCGGTACAACGCCTGGTGGAACCGCAGCAGGTCGCCATCGCCGGACAGGCCGATGCCGAGCTGCTGGCGCACCGCGCTCGCGCCGCCGTCGCAGCCTACGAGGTATTGGCTCTTGATTTGCGAGGTGTTGCCGTTGATACGCACCTGTGCGGTCACGCTCGAGGCATCCTGTGAAAAAGCTTCGAATTCGCAGCCGTACCGCACGGTCACGCTCGGCAGCGTCTCGGCCACCGACTTGAGCAGCGGCTCGAGGGTGTACTGCGAGATCAGCTGGTAGGGCTCGAGCGGCATGGTGCCGTCGTTGCAGGCGTCGATTCTCCGGCGCGCCTCGGCCACCGAGGGGTAGGCGTGCCGCACCAGCGGCGGCCGGTCCATCGCCCGGATGATGTACACGTCCATCGGGACTTCCGCCCTCAGGCCGGCGGAGCGGACTTTCTCCGCCAGCCCCATGCGCCGGAAGATCTCCATGGTGCGTGCGTTGCAGCGCTCCATCTTCGGCAGGAACTGCGGCGCGGGCTTGCGCTCGACGAGCGTGCAGCGCACGCCCCTCTGGCCGAGATCGACGGCGAGCGTGAGGCCAACCGGACCCGCGCCGATGATGAGCACCTCGGTATCGAACAAGCGCGCTGATTATAATCAGCCGCATGAGGGGATTCATCGCGGCACTCGCCTGTATCGCCGGTGCTGCGCTTGCGCAAGACTATCCTTCCCGCACGGTGCACCTCATCGTGCCGTACACGCCGGGAACCGGCGCCGACATCCTCGCGCGCCTGCTCGGCCCGCGCCTCTCCGAGCGCTGGAAGGTCGCGGTGGTCACCGAGAACAAGGCGGGCGCCACCGGCAACATCGGCACCGAGATCGCGGCGAAGAGCGCCCCCGACGGCCACACGCTGCTGTTCGTCGCCACCTCGTTCGGCACCACGCCGGCGCTGGCGCGCAACCTGCCGTTCGACCCGGTGAAGAGCTTCGCGCCGGTCGCGCTGGTCGCGACCAGCGGCCTGGTAGTAGTAATCAACCCGCAGCTCCCTGTTCGTTCGCTTCAAGAATTTGTCGAACAGGCCAAACGCGAGCCGGGGAAACTGCACTACTCCTCACCCGGCAACGGCGGCCCGCAGCACCTCGCGATGGAGCTCCTCAAGCTGGAGACCGGGATGAACATCGTGCACGTGCCTTACAAGGGCGCCGCCGGCGCGCTGGCGGACGTGGTGGGCGGGCATGTGCAGGCGACGATCGCAGCGGTGCAGACCGCGCATCCCCACGTGCAGTCGGGCAAGCTGCGCGCGATCGGCCTGATGAGCGCCGAGCGCTCGCCGGCGTATCCCGAGGTGCGGACGCTGAAGGAGCAGGGCCTGTCCGGGCTCGAGGTCGAGACCTGGTACGGCGCGTTCGCGCCCGCAGGGACGCCGGCAGCCGTCGTTTCGAGGATCAACGAAGATCTGAATCTGGCGCTCAAGGATCCCGCGATCCGTGAAATGCTCGCGAAGCAGGGAATGGCACCCGCGGGCGGCACGCCCGAGCGTCTCGGCGAGCTGGTGCGCAGCGAGCTCGCGCGCTGGACCCGCGTGGTGAACGCGGCAGGCATAAAGGCCGACTGATGGACGAGACGCTCCTCGACGACCTGATCGCGGCGAACCGCATCCTCGCCGAGCACGGCGTGATCGACGCCTACGGGCACGTCAGCATGCGCTCGCCGCGCGACCCGAAGCGCTTCCTGCTCGCGCGCAACATCGCCCCCGAGACGGTGCAGGCCGGGGACGTCCTCGAATACGGCCTCGACGGCGAGCCGGTCGACGCCGGCCGCACGCGCGACTCGGTCACCGAGCGCTACATCCACAGCGAGGTGTATCGCGCGCGCCCGGAGGTCATGGCGGTGGTGCACAACCACTCGCCCTCGGTCGTGCCCTTCAGCGTGACCAACGTGCCGCTGCGGGCGCTGTTCCACATGGCCGCGTTCATCGGCGAGGGCGTGCCGAACTTCGAGATCAGGAAGGTGAAGAAGGGAAGCGACCTTCTGATTCGAACTCCTGAATTGGGTAAGGCGCTTGCAAAAACCCTCGCCGCAAAGCCCGCTGCCCTGATGCGCGGCCACGGCTCGGTGGTGGTCGGCGAGAGCCTGCCGCGCGCGGTGGGGCGCAGCGTCTACCTGGAGTTGTCCGCGCGCATGCAGATGCAAGCTCTGCTTCTTTCAAGAAAAGTGACGTATCTGGATGCTGGAGAGGTAAAGGCGTCCAATCCGGTGCAGGACTACAAGCGCGCCTGGCCGATGTGGCGCGAGAAGGCGCTCGCCCGGGCCAAAGCCGAGCGCTAGGGAAGGTCTGAAGAAGTCACCCCCGCGAAGGCGGGGGTCCAGTTTTTCTTTTTCGAAGCATGGGTTCCCGCTTTCGCGGGAAGGACCCTTTGCCGCTTTTTCAGAGTTTCCCTAGACCGCCGCCCGATAAAGGTGCCACTCGCCGGGCACGCCCTTCAGCGGGCGCACGCCGCGGTCTTCGAACTGCAGGCCCGAGCCGGCGACGAGATCTTTCACCGTATTGGAGACCACGACCTCGCCGGGCCCGGCGTGGCTCGCGATGCGCGCCCCGATGTGCACCGCGATGCCGCCGACTTTTTCGCCGACGATTTCCACCTCGCCGGTGTGCAGCCCGGCGCGGATGGCGAGGCCGAGCTGCGAGAGCTCCTTGGTCAGGGTCTGCGCGCAGCGCACCGCGCGTGCCGGCCCGTCGAAAGTGGCGAAGTAGCCGTCGCCCGCGGTATCGATCTCGCGCCCGCGGAAGCGCGCGAGCTCGCGGCGCGCCACGCCATAGAACTGCTGCAACTCGCGCGTCCAGGCGCGGTCGCCGATCGCCGCGGCGCGCTGGGTGGAATCGACGATGTCGGCGAACATGACGGTCGCGAGCACGCGGTCGGCATCCTCGACCGGCCGCACGCCGGTGACGAACTCCTCGATGTCGCCGAGCACCCTCTCGGGATTCTCGGTCCAGGGCAGATGGTCGTCGCCGGGGTACTCGATGTACTTGGCTCCGGCAATGCGCTGCGCCATGTAGCGGCTTCCCTCCGCCTTCAGACTCCGGTCGCCGGCGCGATGCATGATCAGGGTCGGAACGCGGATTGCCGGCAACACGTGGCGCGCATCGATCTGCGCGTTCATCTGGGTCAGGGCGAGAGCGGCTTTGGGCGTCGCGGCGCTCATCAGATAGTGCGACCACCACTTGCGCATCGCTTCGTCGTCCGAGCGGCTCGGCACGCGCAGCGCAAAGCCCACGGGCTGCGTGCCCCACCCGGCGCGGATCTCTTCGACCATGTTGCGGTGCATCTGTTCGCTGCGGCCCCAGGGATAGTCCGGCGCCGCGAGATTCCGCGAGTAGGAGCCGAACGTCATGAGCGCGGCGGTGCGCTCGGGATAGGTGGCTGCGAAGAGGATGCACATCGGCCCGCCTTCCGAGATGCCGAGCAGCGCGGCCCTGCGCGAGCCCGCCGCGTCCATCACGGCGCGCACGTCGTCCATGCGCTGCTCGAGCGTCGGCAGCTGCGATTCATGCACGCGGTCGGAGAGGCCGGTGCCGCGCTTGTCGAAAAGGATCAGCCGCGAGAACGAGGCGAGCCGGGACTGGAACTGTGCGAGCGCCGGCTCGGTCCAGGTCTCGTCGACGTTCGACACCCAGCCATGCACGAGCACGATGTCGAGCGAGCCGTCGCCGACCACCTGGTAGGCGATGCTGACGTCGCCGCTCTGCGCATACCGGGTCTGCGGCTGCATGGCGCCGCCAGCTTATCAAATACAATCGCCGCGATGAGTTCCGATCTCTGCACGCTCACCGCCGGCGAGCTCGTCGACGCCTACCGGAGGAAGACGCTCTCGCCGGTCGATGTAGCGCAAGCGGTGCTGCAGCGTATCGAGGCGCTGAATCCCGTCTTCAACGCATTCAATCTGGTTTCTGACCGGGTGCTTGAAGATGCGAAGGCTTCGCAAGCCCGCTGGATGAGCGGCCAGCCCAGGGGCCTGCTCGACGGCGTGCCGGTGTCGATCAAGGACATCATCCTCACGCAGGGCTGGCCGACGCTGCGCGGCTCGAAGACGGTCGATCCCAGGGGCCCGTGGAACGACGACGCGCCGGCGACGGCGCGCCTGCGCGAGCACGGCGCGGTGCTGCTCGGCAAGACCACCACCCCCGAGTTCGGCTGGAAGGGCGTCACCGACAGCCCGCTCACCGGGATCACGCGCAACCCGTGGGACAAGGCGAAGACGCCCGGCGGCTCCTCGGGCGGCGCGGCGGCGGCGCTCGCCTCGGGCATGGGGCCGCTCGCGCTCGGCACCGACGGCGGCGGCTCGATCCGCATCCCGTGCGGCTTCACGGGTCTCTTCGGCCTCAAGCCCTCGTTCGGGCGCGTGCCGGTGTGGCCGCTCTCGCCCTTCGGCACCGTGGCGCACGTCGGGCCGATGACGCGCAGCGTCGCCGACGCGGCGCTGATGCTGAACGTGATCTCGGCTCCGGACGCGCGCGACTGGCACGCGCTGCCCCACGAGCCGCGCGACTGGCGCATGGGCCTCGAGCAGGGCGTGGCGGACCTGCGCATCGCGTTCTCCCCCGACCTGGGCTATGCGAAAGTGGATCCGGAGGTCGCCGCGCTCGTTAAGCAGGCAGTTCATGTCTTCGAAGACCTCGGCGCGAAGGTGGAGGAGAAGAATCCCGGCTTCGAGAGCCCGGCGCCGCTCTTCATCACGCACTGGTTCTCGGGCGCCGCGTTCCTGCTGAAGGGCATCCCGAAGGAGAAGCACAGGCTGATCGACCCCGGCTTGCGCGAAGTGGCCGAGCAGGGAGCGAAGATCGGCGCGCACGAGCTGCTCGATGCGCAGATCAGGCGCGGCGCGCTCGGCGCGCACATGAATCTGTTTCACCGCGACTACGACCTGCTCGTCACGCCCACGCTCTCGATCCCGGCGTTCGACGCGGGCAAGGAAGTCGCAGACAAGATGCTGCAGGAGCGCTGGACCGACTGGACGCCGTTCAGCTTCCCGTTCAACCTCACGCAGCAGCCGGCGGCCTCGATCCCCTGCGGGCTGACCAAGGGCGGGCTGCCGGTCGGCCTGCACCTCGTCGGCCCGCGCTACGCCGACGCGCTCGTACTGCGCGCGGCGCGCGCCTTCGAGACGGTTCGGCCGATCAGGATGCCGGCTATCTAGATCAGGGACAGACCACGTTTTCTGCTTTCATCCCGGCGTTGGATGCCAATGATGATCGACCTTGAGCGCATGTTTCGAAGGGCTGCTTGTGGAGCTATCCTAGGACTGGTGGCAATTTGGCAGCACGGGCGACGCGTCTAAGCGACGGTTGTGCAATCCGGGACGATCGAGAAAACGTGGTCTGTCCCTGTTTCTAGACCCACTAACGCCGGCTTTTCGCCCAGGCGGCGAATTCGGGCGTGCGCGAGATCTCCCGGTACTCTTCCTGGGCGCCGAGCTTGACCGGATCGAACTCGACGTTGAACGCCCTCTCGTAGGCGCGCAGGCCCTCGACCGCGATCTTGCCGCTCTTCGCGCCGATGCCCACCGCCACCAGGCACCAGTAGGCCGGCTTGTGGTCGGGCTCGAGCGCCATGCCGCGACGACAGGCAGTGCCCGCGTCGCCGAAGCGCTTCATGGAGATCAGCAGGTTTCCCCGCAGGTTGGCGATCGCGGCGTCCTCGCCGCCGATCGCGCGCTCGAGCGCGTCCACCGCGCCGAGCGCGCGGTCGAGCTGCTGCTCGAAGGTGTAATGATCGATCAGCATGAACTGCAGGTCGGCGGCGGCGCCGAAGTTGCGCGCCAGGTGCCGCAGCGCCGCGCGGTGCGTGGCGTCGTCGATGCGACCGCCGCAGGTGACGCGCATCACCGCCCACTGGCGCGTCTTGCGGAAGCTCTCGGGGAAGTCCTCCAGCACGCGGAACGCCGCCGCGAAATCCTGCGCCTGCAGGTGCCGCTTCAGCTCGTTGAAGGGCTTCACGTCGGCCTGGGTGGTGAAGCGGCCGCCGAACAGGGCAAACGCCATCGAATCGGTCTTCAGCACGGTGGCGAGGCCGAGGCGCGCCGAGGTGCTGTAGTGCGTGGCCATGCTGTGGATGTACCAGTCCTCGACCTGGCGCGACGGCCCGACGTAGTACTCCACGTAGTCGATCCCCTGGTCGCCCAGGTCGTAGCGCAGCAGCGCGTAGGTCTTGCCGTCGCGCACGCCGCTGCGCAGGAACCTCGCCGTTCCCTGGTTCGCCTCGAGCGTGCCCATGCCGATGGTGACGTTGTCGCGCAGCGCCTTGGGGAATCCCTTGCGCAGGGTCTCGCGGTCGGCGGCGTTCAGGCCGAGGTCCTTCACCACCAGGCGCACGATCGCGTCGACGTCGAGCATGCGCAGCACCGCCTCGGTGTCGCGCCGGTTGAGCGCCGCGGCAATCGCGTTCCCGGTGGCGCCGGCATCCGCCTGGGCCGGCGCATGCAGAAGGAAAAGAACAATCCACAGCAGCTTCTTCATGACACCCCCTAGAGCCTTGTCAGCTCGAGCGCCCAGCTCGAGATCAGCTTGTCCTCCTCGAGCATCGCGCCGCGCACGCTGTAGCGCCGCGCGTCGCGCTGCTGGATGCACTCGAAGCCGCGGTAGCGCGCGCTCGGGCTGGCGTAGGCCGAGAGGATCGCGTCGCCGCTCACCACGAAGCGCCCGCGCAGCGCGCCGAGCACCGGGTTGTTGGAGCTCCAGTGCGTCGAGGCCGCGCCGGGCGAGAACGGCTCGATCTGGTAGCGGTTGTGCGTGACGCGCAGCGGGTCGCCTCGCAGGCGCAGCACCGCCTCGAAATGCCAGAGCGCCGGCTGGTGGCGGATCGAGTTCTCGCCCGACACCGGCGACAGCGCGCCGGCGGCGTCGCGGTGCTCGCCTTCCACGCGCCAGGTGCCCTCCTCGAACAGGAAAGTGTGCGCCACTAGCCGTGTACGGCGACGCTGTCTTTAGGGGCTTCTTTCCGGGAATCTTTCGTGTAATCGCGCAGCACCTGGCACACCCGCAGGCGGTAGGCGCTGAAGATGCCGCCCCTGCCCTTCGCCTGCGCCGCGCGGTGCTGCTGCACGTTGCGCCAGTTGCGCACCGCCTCCTCGTCGCGCCAGAACGAGAGCGAGACGTAGCGATCGGGCGCAGACAGGCTCTGGAAGCGCTCGATGCCGAGGAAGCCGTCGAAATCCTTCACCGCCTGGTTCAGGCCGGCGGCGAGCTCGAGGTACTCGTCCCGGTGCTCCGGCGCCGCCGTGAACTCGAAGATGACCGCGATCATGCGCCTCCCCCTCCCTAAGGAATCATGTACCAGTCGCCTGAATTAAGGCAAACACCCGTTAAATGGAGGGGTGAAACCGCACCTCGGGCGCGTCTTCCTCACCGGCCTGCTGACGCTCATCCCGCTGGTCGCCACCGTTTACCTCATGGTGTGGCTGATCGGCATGGTCGACCGCGTGTTCGGCAAGCCGCTGCGCTGGCTGATGCCCGACGAGGCCTACCTCGCCGGGATGGGCATCGTCGTCGCCGTCGCCATCGTGTTCGGCGCCGGCGTGCTGATGCACGGGGTGCTGTTCCGGCAGATCTTCCGCATCACCGAGCGGGCGATGCTCTCGGTGCCGCTGGTGCGCTCGATCTACGGCGCGTTCAGGGACCTGATCGGTCTGTTCGGGCGCAGCAACGGCCCGACGATGCAGGTGGTGGCGGTGACCTTCCCCGGCACGAGCTGGAAGCTGCTCGGCTTCGTCACGCGCGCCGAATTCAGCGACCTGCCCGCCGGCGTCGGCGCGCCGGCCGAGGTCGCGGTCTACCTGCCGATGAGCTACCAGGTCGGCGGCTATACCGTGGTGGTGCCGCGCGAGGCCGTGCGCCCGATCGACATGTCGCGCGAGGACGCGATGAAGTTCATCCTCACGGCCGGCCTCAAGACGGGCGGCGACCCGCGTAAGCGTCCCGCAGCAGCTCCAGCACCGGCGCGTACTCGACCTTCCTAGGGTTCGGGTACGGCGCCTCGGCCGCGATGCGCGCCGCGCGCTCGAGGTCGGCTTCCTGCATGCCGATTTCCGAGAGCCTCATCGGCAGCCGCAGCTTGAGCTCGAGGTCGTAGATCCCGCGCGCCGCATCTTCGGCCCCGATTGCCCGCTCGACGCGCGTCATGGCTTCGCGCGCGGCTTCGTAGTTGTAGCGCACCGCGTGCGGCAGGACGATCGCGTGCGTTTGCGCGTGCGGCAGCCCGAGGCCGCCGAGCACGTGGCACAGCTTGTGATGCAGGGCGCTGCCGGTGGTGCTGATCGTCGCCCCCGCGAGCCATGCACCGTACAGGGCATCGCTCCTGGATTCGAGGTTTCCCGGTTCCCGGACGACCGAAGGCAATGCCTTCGACAGAGCTCTGATGCCTTCCTCGGCCATGAGCGAGACGATGGGATTGCCGTCGTGCGCGTACAGCGCCTCGACGCAGTGCGCGACGGCGTTCATCCCGCTCGCTGCGGATACCGCGGCGGGCAGGTCGAGCGTGAGCTCGGGATCGTAGATCACCGCCCTGGGGAGCACCTTGGGGTCGCGCCCGGTCTTTTTCGCATTATTTTCTGAGATTCCCCAGATCGTCGTCATCTCCGAGCCGGAGTAGGTCGTCGGCACCGCGATCACCGGCAGCCCGGAGCTGAGCGCGATCGCCTTGCCGAAGCCGATGGTGGAGCCGCCGCCCACGGCGACGCAGCAATCCGCTTTCAGTTCCCTTGCAAGCTCTCTCGCCTGGTTGACGATCTCGACCGGCGTGTGCATCACGACCCTGTCGAACGCGCCGGCCACCGGAAGCGTCGCGGCGAGGCCGCGAACCATCGCGGCGCGGCCGGGCGTCGACAGCAGGAGCACCCGCCTCGCGCCCAGCCGGCCGACTTCTTCGGGCAGCTTCTTTACCGAGCCGGGCCCGAACACCACCCGCGACGGCAGCCCGTGGTAGACGAACTGCCGCACTTCAACTCACTCCGCGACGATCTTGTTGTCGCGGATCAGCCTTCCGAGCTTGTCGGATTCGCCCTGCACGAAGCGCAGGAACTCATCCGGTGAGCTCCCTACGATCTCGAAGCCCTGCTCGGTCAGCTTCTGGTTCACCTCGGGCGCCTGCAGCGTGCGCACCGTTTCGCGATGGACCTTCATCACGATTTCCCGGGGCAAGCCCACGGGGCCGAGGATGCCGAACCAGGAGTACTGCTCGAAACCGGGAAACGTCTCCGACAGCGTCTGCACCTCGGGAAGCTGCGGCACGCGGTTGCGGCTGCCCACCGCGATGCCCTTCATCTTGCCGGCCTTGATGTGCGGCACCATCAGCGGCAGCGAGAAAAAGGAAATGTGCACCTGCTGGCCGAGCAGCGCCTGGATCATCGGGCCGCCGCCCTTGTAGGCCACCTGGGTCATCTTGATTCCGGCCTGCTGCTCGAGCAGCAGCGCCGCAAGGTGGTTGGAGCTGCCCGAGCCGGGCGTCGAGTACGTCACTTTTTCGGGGTTGGCCTTCGCGTAAGCGACGACTTCGCGCAGGTTGTTCGGCGCGAAGCTGGTCACCGCCACGAGCGCGCTCGGCGATCTCACCATCAGGCTGATGTGCTCGAGCTGCTTGAACGGATCGGGCGCCATCTTGAAGATGTGGTGGTTCACCGCGTGGGTGTCGAACACCATCAGCAGCGTGTAGCCGTCGGGCGCCGCCTTGGCGGCTTCCGCGGCGCCGACCGAGCCGCCGGCGCCGCTGCGGTTCTCGATCAGCAGTGTCTGGCCGAGGAGCTCCTGGAACTTGGGCTGCATGATGCGCGCGATCAGGTCGGTGGTGCCGCCCGGCGGGAACGGCACGATGACGCGGACCGGCTTCGAAGGATAGGCCTGTGCGAACGCGAGACAGGGAAGGACGGCGAGCGCGGCGAGCAGGTTTCTCATGGTCTCCTCCTCTCGCCTTCAGTGTAACCTAGGCCCATGGCGAAGCAGCAGATCAAGACAGCCAAGCTGGCCGAGCCGATCGGCCACTTCTCGCAGGCGATCGCGATCGAGGCCAAGGGCAGGCTGGTGTTCGTCTCCGGCATGACCGCGCGCCGCGCCGACGGCAGCGTCGCCGGCGTCGGCGACGTCGAGGAGCAGACCCGCCAGGTCTGCGAGAACATCAAGAGCGCGCTCGAGGCCGCCGGCGGCGGCATGGACGACGTCTGCCGGATCGACGTCTACGTGCGCAACATCGGCGACCGCGAGCGCATCAACAAGGTGCGCCGCCAGTTCTGGCGCTCCCCGCCTCCCGCCTCGACGCTGGTCGAGGTGTCGAAGCTCGCCTCGCCCGAGTTCCTGGTCGAGATCACCGCGATCGCGGTGATCCAAAGCTAGCGCGCCATTCCTCGACCGGCCTGAAGCCGGGCAGCTTGCGCGCCTCGCGCTCGGCCCAGGCCCAGATTTCCGCGTCCGACAGGCGCAGGTCCATCGGGACGCGCACCGGCTGCTGCACGTACCACGGCGTGTCGACGAACAGCTCGATGCGGTTGCCTTCCGGGTCCCTGAAGTACACCGAGAGCGCGTTGCCGTGCGACACCGGCGCGAGCTCGCCGACGCCCTCCTGCTGCAGGCGCCGGTGCATCTCGCGCAGCCCGGCGAAATCCGCCATGCGGAACGAGATCTGGTTGATCGCGTTGAAGCCGCCGGCGCCGGGCCGGCCGCTGGCGAGCACGATCTGGTGGTGCTCCCTGGGATCGCGGCTCAGGAAGACCAGAGCGGTGGGACCGAGCAGGCCGCGATCCGTGACCGCAAAACCGAGTACGCGTGTGTAAAAATCTTCCATCCGCGCCGCGTCGGTCACGTAGATACCCATGTGGCTGAACGAAAACTCGGGAACCGAGGTCATCGATCTATGAGACTCGCAACGTTCAGGACCGCCCAGGGCGCCAGCTACGGCGCCGTCACCGCCAGGGGGATTGTCGATCTGCGGCGCTATCTCGGCAACCAGTATCCGGACCTGAAAGCATTGATCGCGGATGGGGCGCTTTCGAAGGTCCAGCCCCATCTTTCCGCGGCGCCGGATTACCAGGCCTCGGACGTGACCTGGCTTGCGGTGATCCCGAACCCCGACAAGATCGTGTGCGTAGGCCTCAACTACCAGGACCACGTGGTCGAGACCGGGCGCGACAACACCGAGCAGCCGGCGATCTTCCTGCGCGTCGCGGATTCGCAGGTCGGCCACAAGCAGCCCATCGTGCGGCCGCGCGAATCGACCCACCTGGACTACGAGGCCGAGATCGCGGTCATCGTCGGCAAGGCCGGGCGGCGCATCGCACAGAAGGATGCCTGGAGCCACATCGCCGGCTACAGTTGCTACAACGACGGCTCGGTGCGCGACTGGCAGCGCCACACGGTCCAGTGGACCGCCGGCAAGAACTTCGCCGCCACCGGCGCCTTCGGGCCGTGGATGGTGAGCGCCGACGAGATCCCGCCGGACACCGTGATGACGCTCTCGTGCCGCCTGAACGGCGAGCGCATGCAGCACGCGACCACCCGGCAGATGATCTTCAAGATCCCGAAGATCATCGAGTACGTCTCGACCTGGACCACGCTCCTGCCCGGCGACGTGCTGGTCACCGGCACGCCCGGCGGCGTCGGCTCGCGCCGCAACCCGCCGATCTGGATGAAGCCCGGCGACAAGGTCGAGGTCGAGATCGACAAGGTCGGCGTGCTCGAGAACAGCATCGCCGACGGCTAGGAATTCAGTCGACGCACACCCGCCCGACGATCTTCCCGCCGTCGACGTGGGTGAAGCAGCCGAAGCTGGTCTTCACCGCGGCGCATTCGCCGACGACCTCGGCCCCGACCTTCGGCGCGGCGTGCGTGACGCACAGGTGCTCGCACTCGGCGCGGTAGCGGCAAGGCTTGCCCGCGTCCTTCGTGCGCTCGGCGCAGCTGTAGATGCCGCACAGGTGGTCGCGCACTCCGAACCTCGCCCACTCGCCGCCCGCGGCGCGGCATTCGGCCTCGCGCGCCTTCTGTTTCTCCAGATCCACCGGGAGGCAGCTCTGCGCATGCGCGAGCGCGCTCGCCGTGGCCAGCAGAAGCATCGCCAGGACCTTCAAGGCACGCGGCCCCAGACCTGGACGGTCGTGTAAAGGCTGAAGACCACGTCCGGGTGCGCCAGATGCGCGCGGCACTCGGCGAGCGCGCCGTCCAATTCAGCCGCCGGGATGATCCGGTGCTCGAGCAGCGCGCTGCGCATCGATTCGGCGGTCGCCGGCAGAAAGTCTGTCATCGGATCGCCCGAGCGCACGCCGAGCACGAACGGCCGGTACTCGACGTCCTCCAGCCCCGCGGCGCGCAGCAGGCGGTAGAGCTGGTGCCCGAAGCGGGTGTCCCCGCCGACGGCCGTGAATACTTCGGCGATTGCCTCGCACAGCCGGTCCCATGCCGGGTGCGGCGGAAAGCACTTGAGCGACGAGACGTCGGGTTCCTGAAAGGCAACCACGCCGCCGCGCTTCGCCAGCCGCGTCGCCTCGCGCAACAGCTTCGAGGGCTCGCCCGCCGTGGAAGCGAGGAAGCGCAGGTGCACGAGATCAAAGCTGGATGCTTCCAGCCCGGTGCGATAGGCATCGCCCTCGACGAACTCGACGTTCGACCGTTTTTGCCGGCGCGCGTAGTCGAGGAACCCCGGATCCGCATCGAGCCCGACCACGCGGCCCGTCGCGCCGACGCGCCTCGAAAGCAGCCCGGTGATGCCGCCCGGTCCGCAGCCCAGGTCGAGACAATGCCAGCCGGCCGCCACGCCGATGCGCTCGAGCATGATCTCGGTGTCCGCGGCAAGGGCCTCGGCCTGAGCCAGCAGTCGCTCGATTTCGCCCTTGCGCCGCTCGATGGGATAGCGACCGGACGCGCGCGAAGTCACGTCAGCTTGAGCTCGCGCAGCGCATGCTCGCGCAGCTTCGCCTTCTGCACCTTGCCGCTCGCCGTCATGCCGATGGATTCGAAGTCATCGACGATCCTGAGGTAGCGCGGCACCCTGAAGTTGGCGCTTCTGGCCTTGCACCAGTCCAGGAGCTCCTGCTCCGTCGCCTTCTTCGCCGCTTTCAACGTCACATAGGCACAACCGACTTCTCCCATGCGCGCGTCGGGCACGCCGATCACCTGCGCGGTCTCCACCGCCGGGTGCGCGAGCAGCACTTCCTCCACTTCCGCAGGCGCGACGTTCTCGCCGCCGACCCGGAACACGTCTTTCAGCCTGCCGGTCATGCGCAGCCTGCCGTCGGCGGTGAGGCTGCCGAGGTCGCCGGTGCGCAGCCAGCCGTCGGCGGTAAAGACCTTCGCGTTCGCCTCGGGGTTGTTGTAGTAGCCGCGCATCACGTTCCAGCCGCGCACCTGGATCTCGCCTTCCTCGGAGATCCGGAGCTGCACGCCGTCGTGCGGCTTCGCCAGTCCCTCGACCCTGAGCGCCTCGGCGTCGCGCCAGTCGCTCATCACCACGTTGGGCGAGGCTTCCGACAGCCCGTAAGCCGCGCAGATCGCGCGCGCGCCGAGCTTGTCGATGATCGCGCGCATGGTCTGCGGCCCGGCCGCCGCCCAGCCGCCGCGCAGGCTGAGCCTGCGCTTCGGGAAGTCGGCGTGCCCCATCAGCATCTGGAACAGCGTGTCGTTGCCCGACACGAGCGTGCAGCGCTCGCGCTCCATCATCTCGAGCGCCGCGCCCGCTTCGAAGGTGGGCAGCGTCACCAGGCAGGCGCCCGCGACGAGCGCCATCAGCGCCGACAGCGTCGATCCGGCGGCGTGGAAGAACGGCCGGCAGTTGAAATAGCGGTCCTCGGGCCGGATACCGATGCGCGTTCCCGCCGCCCACGCGTCGCGCAGCATGTTGTCGTGCGTGAGCATCGCGCCCTTGGGGTACGCGGTCGTGCCCGAGGTGAACTGGATCAGCAGGATGTCCCCCGGGGAAACAGGTTGTTCGACGAATGCGCCCTCGGGAAGCTCGCCTCCGATTTCAAAAGCATTCTTGAATCCCGTGGCGCGAACCATGGCGCCGAAGTCGATATCGAGGAAACGCTCGGCGTAGAACAGCGCCTTGCAGTCCGCCTGCTTCAGGCAGAAATCGATCTCGGCGGTCTTGAAGCGCGTGTTGACCGGCACGGTGACCGCCCCGATGAGCGCCGCGCCGTAGAAGAGCGAGAGCCAGTGCTCGTCGTTGCCCATCAGGATGCCGACGTGGTCGCCGCGGCGAATGCCGAGAGTTTGCAATGAGGCAGCCGAAGCCTTCACCTTCGCGAAAAGATCGTTGTAGGTGAATCTCCCCTTCGGCGTGACCAGCGCCTCGGCGTCGCCGTCTCGGCTCTCGAGCACCTGCCCGAGGGTCTGCGCTTTCCAGCTCACGACTTACCCATCCACTCGCCGGCGGCGAGCTGCTCCTCGATCGCCTCGATCTCGGCCTGCAGCGCGCCCTGCGGGTCGAGCTCGACCCCGCGGTCGATGGTGCGCTTCGCCAGCCGCATCGCGAGCGGCGGCGCGTCGAGAATTTGGCTCGAGATGAGCTCCTTTTCCTTCTCGAGATCGGCTGCGATGCGGGAAACGAACCCCGCAATGCGGGCTTCCTCCGCGCCCAGCACCCTGCCGGTAAACATCAGGTCCTTCGCCAGGCGCTTGCCGAGGATGCGCGGCAGGCGCTGGGTCGCGCCCACGGTGCCGCGCTGCGCCTCGGGCGTGCGGAACGTCGCATCCGGCGTCGCGACGATGAAATCGCAAGCCGCGGCGATCTCGACGCCCGAGCCGATCGCCGCGCCGTGCACCAGCGCGATGCACGGCATCGGCAGCGACTCGAGCGCCGCGTAGGCAGCGAACGCCCGCATGCGGCGCGCTTTGATCCATTCCTCGCTCTTGCCCTTGCGCTCGTGGAGGTCGGCACCGCCGCAGAACACCGGGCCGTTTCCCCGCACGAATGCCACACGGATTTCCTGAGAGATATTCCTGGTGAAATTCAGAAGCGCGTCGCACATCTCCAGGTTCAGCGCGTTGCGCGCCTCGGGGCGGTTGAGGGCGATCGTCGCCACGTCCCCGGCGACCGAGAGCTCGACCGTCATATCGCCTTCCCGGAACGCAGCGCGGAGATCTGCCCGGGCGAATAGCCCAGGAGCTCCGCAAGCACCGATTCCGTGTGCTCGCCCAGCGCCGGCGGGCGGCCGATCTCGGGGTTGTCCCAGCCGAGGAACTTGTACGGGATGGCGAGCGCCCTGAACTCGCCGACGTCCGGGTAATCGAAGCTGCCGACGAGCCGCCGCGCGCGCACGTGCGGGTCGGCGAGGATCTCGGCCACATCGTTCACCGGCCCTACGGGGACGTCCACGGCATCGAGCTTCGCGATCAGCTCGGCGCGGGCCAGCTTATCGATCGCCGCGGTCAGCCTCTGCATGATTTCTTCGCGCCTCTCGACCCGCGTGGAATTCTCCGGAAAGGCCTCGCCCCACTTGTCCAGGCCGAGCGCCACGCACAAAGGCTTCCAATGCTGGTCGCTCGCGGTGATGTGCGCGTACTTGCCGTCCTTGCAGCGGAAGGTCGCGGAAGGAACCCGCCCCGGGTGCTCGGTGCCCAGGCGCGGCGGAATTTCGCTCAGCGCGAAATAGCGGGCGGCGGCGAGCGT
>Ga0187892_10001144_pt1 | contig 63204 bp, 56 predicted proteins | sample MA1701073metaG_FD_139345 | JGI IMG/M metagenome (GOLD analysis project Ga0187892, IMG submission 139345) | Bio-ooze microbial communities from a basaltic lava cave in the Kipuka Kanohina Cave System on the Island of Hawaii, USA - MA170107-3 metaG ... | reverse complement strand
CAGCTTGAAGGCTTGCAGGCGCTCGGCGACAATCAACCCGCGAGGCTCTCCGCTGTGATGAGCTGAGCAGGACTCGGCCTTACGAGAGCCACGATTCGTACACCACCTCACGGGACACGACCCGTGCATCCCCGGACTCGAAGCCCAGGATTGCAGGATCTCATCGATCACTGTCTCGAACGCCACGCGTTCCTCGGGATCGGAGAAGGCCCAATGGCTCTGGCTCACCGGCACGCTGTCTTCCCCAAGCACGGTCAACCCGAACAGATACTCGCGCCCCCCGTCCCGCGCGAAGGGATCTCCTTCGATATCGAGGAAGATATCGCCCGCCGCTGGCGCTGGCAGGCGGGCCAAACCTTGGTCTGGTTCGATCGGGAGTAACTCATAGACCGGCGATTGCCGAGTGCGGCCCGCGAGCTGAACGCGCGCCTGCTCCCTAATGCGTACGTACGTTTCCCTCGCTCCACGTCGAGGGGCAAGAGGTAACGGCAGGGGCAGTGTCCCGAGTTGCGCCAAAGTCATCACACCGGCAGTTTGCAACTCCCGGGTCTGTAGCCGCGATATGCCAGCGACGAACGAAAGATGATCGTCATCACGTCGTCGCTTGTTGCAAATGGTCCACCAGCGACAGACATCACAGTGTTCAACTGGCTCCGGATAGTTCGCCGCAGTCACGACGCCCGGGGTCTCCAGCGATACGCTATCCAGCCGTCGGCGAATGAGCCGAAAATATGCGCCGAAGTCATGGACGCGAAACGTATGCACGGGTGACGCCGTATCCGGAGTAACTACATGAAAGTATTCGGGTGTGATGCCCTGCGCCTGATTCAGCATCTCTGAGTACAAAGCGAGCTGCAGAACCGTGCCCCCGCGCGTTTCCTTCGCAAGTTTCGTGTCGATTGCCTCGTACGACCAGGCGCCAAGTGCGCTCTGTGTGTTGACACGGCGCAGCACGTCAGGCCTCCCATACCAGCGGCCGTCACGAAGCGCCGGCTGGAGAACGACGTCGATGCCTGAGCGCATGGCCAGGAGCGAGCGCGCGACAGCGTCGTCGCTGGTTTGCTCGGAGATGTCGGCAACGCCGAGTCCCTGTGCGCGAAGCGCATCGGCATAGCGGCGTTCGTGCTCGAGTCCCCGCTGTTGGAGAATCACGAGAACCGGATCCACCCACGAGGGCGCCTCACGCAGGCCGCGCGCCACGGACATATCAAGCCCCGTTCGGTGTCGACAACCTAGGAACTGCGAGAGGTCCGAAGCGGAGAGCTCGAGCGCGGTGCCGGACAAGCGCATCAAACTATTCTGCCACGCGTATCGGTTGGACCAGGGCTTCTAGTCCCGATGCGGAGTGGGTGGCATATCTGCCGTGTCCGCCTTGATCGTCTAATGATTCAACTGCAAGTCAGGACATCACGCCCGGTAGATTGAGCCGGCGGCCGGGGCTCACGAGCTCCGGCGGAGACCAGGACTCAACCCTTCGCCTGCAGCCATCCCTGCGAGGTACGGCGTCCCTGGGCCAAGCGACCAATGACCTGCTGCTCGCCAATGGAGTACACCAGCCCAACCTGGTGTGCCCTCAGGCCCAGCAGCGTGCGAACCTCCAAGCAGACCGCGAGATGCTGTTTGTCAGGACAAAGCACCGCAGCCTCTACCCGGCAACGGCCCTTGCCGAGCGCCACCGAGGCAGCTCTCGTCACTGCGTCCCATATCTGAGGCTGGTCTGCCGTTCTCTTGATGCCGTCTAGCAGTTCGACCAGCGGCTGAAGGCGTGGGTGCTGATTCGCCGCAGCAGCAAACTGGAAACGAATGGGCAGGCCGGTTAGCTCACAGACGCGCAGATCGTCTGGATGGGATTTCCGACCGGTCCACAGACAGGGCTTCGCCTCGACCGGGAGGCAGAACTTTCCAGTGGCCGATCGGACGGCAACCTTTTCGAGGACCATCGCGTTCGACAAGCTGCTGATGACCAACAAGTCTTTTAGAGCTCTCTTGCCAGTAGCCGCGCAGCGCTCCAGCTCGGAGGGCAGCACTCGCCGCTGCGTGATCTCGCAGGACTCCAAGATCCCTGGTCGGACGTGTTTACCGGTCGACTCGCATTGCTCAGCTTCGGCTACGGCTACAGGGTCCCCAGTTACATGGCAGATCAAGAACTCCTGCTTGTGCCCCGTCTTTCCAGAGACCGCAGATTTCGCTTGTTCATCGATGCGATAGCGCTTCCCTGAAACCTCGCTAGTCGCAAGCTCAGTTCGGAGAACCATGGTCCTCGTGAACTCGCACTGAGCGAAGTGTTCAGGTTCCGCCCGCTTGCCGCTAAGCGGCGACGTCTGAAGCAGCGAGCTCGCAACCAGTCGTCCGCTTACCGCCGAGAGTTCAGCTTCATCCCTGAGGATGCGCTTGCCGCTCAAGCTGCACGTGACAGCGAATTCGGGTAGAGCAAGTCTTTGGCTGATCTCGGAGCGCACTAGGAGATGCTCCAATACTTCCGCGCGTGAGATCTGACACTGTCTGAGGCATGTCTTCGGAACCGTCTTGCCTGATTGAGCGCACCGGCCCATTTCGGGGAGGTCGGACAACTTTCCCCTGTGTGGCGTTACGGTCAGCGTACTGCTGTAGTCCATCCCCGATTCAAGCGTGTACCGCGCCTTCACTTTGAGCTGGCGATACAGCTTTCCTGCGAGGGCAACTAGGGTCATCTCGAGACGCGGGGTGAACTCGTCCTCCAACTTCTTGCGTTTGCGCTCATCGCCACTCGCGGCTTGCGTCTCCTGCGCACGTCTTTCCATGTAGAACCGAGAGAACTCGGAAATCGCGGCATCCAATCTGGCGGCATTGGCCAGCCTCTCGCGATCAACGCCGAGGGCAATGGGATCTTCGATCACGGGCGGCAATGGTCCCAGTGCTGACCGCTCTCCGCGAATATGTTGATCAGCCGGCGCGCAAGGAACTTCGACGAGACGCTCGTAGCTGTCGTGAGCTACCGTCGCGCGTACCCGGAGGAGCGCCGTTCCTTCAAAGCAACGGTGTACCTGCTCGATTTCCACCACTGTAGGCGTGCCGCCAAAAGATGACACCCATCGGCGCGTTAGTTCCTCGCCATCTCTCGCGGGGTTCGGATCGAGGTCCTCAACGTCGTGAACGCCGGTCGCAATGACCCGATCCGTTAAACGGGCGAACGCGGTGGTCCCCGGTGCATAGAGCGTGCTTCTTGGGCCCGCAACGGCGTTATCCTCGAAGCGGATGTACTCGCGCCCACCGTTCTCCTCTACGAGATACAGGTCTGGCGGGTGTGGTGTGACGCGTGCGCCCAGGCTCTCGAGAGCCGCCAGTGTGAACTCACGCGGCGCCATAGAGCGCGCAACGGCAGGTAGTGTCGGGGCGCGAGGTCCAACATACTCGGCTCCATCCATTCCGCCGAGCATCTCGTTAATGGTCTTCTCCTCCCGCTCCATTTCGCTCTTCGCTTCGGCGATGCTTTGCTCCGCCTGGCGGATTGCGGTCTCCCAGTCCTTTCCTGCGAGTGCCGCGATGACGAGTTGGCGGATCTTCTCGTCAAAGCCAGTCGCCCTCTCCTCATCCTCTCCACTGATCCCAGTTGCTTCGAGCAGTGCCTCGAGATCGCCGATTGCGTGGGACGCCATTTGGAGCTTCTCCATCAGGCGTCCCACGATGTACTCCTCGAAGGTCCCGCGGAGCATGATGTTGAAAATGCCGACGCTCGCGTGCTCTGACGCCAAGCGCTGCACGCGCCCGATACGCTGCTCGACGATCATCGGATTCCACGGCAAGTCGTAGTTGACGAGCACGTTGGCGACCTGAAGGTTGATGCCCTCGGCTCCAGCTTCCGTCGATACGATGACGTGGCAATCGGGGGGCGTTTTCCAGAAGCGCGCTATGGTCTCCTGATTGCGCGGTCCGGACATGCCGTTGATTATCCCGACCTTAAGACCCTCATTCTCCAGGAAGGCTTGGATGGTGGTCTGGGTCTCTAGCCGCGTGGTGAACACGACCAGCCGCCAACGTGCCGGATTCTCCTGCCTCAGCCTTTTGATGAGTCCGCCGAGGCCCTGGAGCTTCGCACTACGGGGCATTCCGGTAACGATCGTCCGTACGGTCGCGGCGAGCTCCTGCGGAACGGTGCCATTCCTTGCCATGTTGTTCAGCTGCGCCATCAATGCGTCAGGGCTGCTGGTGAGAGCCTGGAGGATCGAGATCTGCGCAAGGCGGTTCAGCTTCTGGATCGGCCTGGCGATCGCGCTGATCAGCTGCAGTTCGGCAGCCGTCGGGTCAACTTTGTGCATCTGCACGACCCGGTCTGGAAAAGAGAGCTTGGCGTCGCCACGCCGGACCCTCGACATGTAGCCGTAGACGATCGACCGAAATTCATCGCGCGCGTCCACCTTCAGCTGACGGGCCTCGTCTCGGCCATCCGCAATGAATTTCCGGGCAAACATACCCTCGCTGCCAAACGGGTTGGCGTGCCCTCGCGCAACAGTCAGTAAATCGACCAAGGAATAGAGGTCCCAAAGACGGTTGTGTATCGGCGTCGCAGTCAGCATGAGGACGAAGCGAAAGCGGCGTTCCTCGAGGGCCTTCCGGAAGCGCTTGGCGACCTGTGGGGGTTTTTCGACTCCGTAAAGGTTCCGCAGCTTGTGCGCCTCATCAAGCACCAGCATTTGGAACCGATCCTCCGGGATCGAGTTGAGATGCAGGCGTGCCGACTGGTAAGTTGTGATGATGGCGCCGGTTTCTTGTGGATCTGCCGAGATCAGATCCTTTCCGATCGCAATCTCCGCGGGGATGTTGAACTTCGTGAGCAGTTCTTCCCGCCACTGTGGGCCGAGCAGTTTGGGGCACACAACAAGAATCTTTGAAAGGCGCGAGCGAGAGATCAGCTCGCTGATGATCAAGCCAGCGCTAATCGTTTTGCCGAGACCGACGTCGTCCGCGATCAGGGTCACCGGCAGGCGGCGACAGAAGGTGATGAGGTTCGTGACCTGGTGATGGTAGGGCTCCATCCGCCCACGCCATCGATACTCCGACTTTAGGTCTTCGCGCTTCTCGATAACTATGGGATCAGTCAAATCCCACTCGAGGCCCGCCCGATACACGCGGAACTCCTCCGGCGTGGTCTTACGGCGGAGGATTCTCGTTTGGAAGCTGGAGGGAGGCGCCATTACGATTCGGAGTGGACAGAATCGTTTGTTATCTCGAATCCCCTATCCGAGATCGCCAATTCTTCCCATGATCGACTCCCCATGCTCGATCAGGAGGGGCAGCGTATACCGCTGCCCCGGGGCCTCAGTGAGGCACAGTTTCTACGTTACCTCAATAGCCACTCCAAGCTGCCGGCAGCGAAGCGGCCCTTGATCGGCGGGTAGCGCGGGGCGCTAGCGTCCAGCCGGCCCCCTGGGGGTGTCCGAAGGGCACCCCCAGGGGGTTGGCGGGCCGACGCGCCCCGCGCCGGGCCCCGCCGTCAAGGGGCCGGCAGGTTGCTACTAGGACGGCACGAGTGCTATGCGCTGAACAAAGGTGCATTTCGCGACGGACGCTGGGCTCTTCGAGCAATTGTGGTCTCATCCTGCTCACCAGGTTTGAAACGCTGATGGCACGGCCGCACAACACTAAGCGCCGAACGGAAAAGGCCGATCCCGCCGGAACGCGGCGACCATGGAAACTGCCGGAATGGCTACCCAAAGTCGTCGCTGAATTCACAGCCGCAATCGCTGCAGGTCGCTATCTTCCGCTCCGCCTGACTCGTCCGCTGCGGCTTCGCCTAAGAAGGCTGACTACAGATTCACGAATGCAGTTCGTCTGGCGTCAACTTGCGCGCGAGGTCGCGCACGTCTCGCAAGGTGAAGGCCTGCCTAGAATTCACAAGGACCATATATCCGCCTTCGCAGACGCCGCGCTGCGAGGTTATCTAATCGCGGCGACGACTGGCGATTCGCGCGCCACATACTGGCGCCGCGCCCCGACCGCGAAGCAACAGCGGGAATTGATGCAGAAGATCCGCGGCCATGCAAGGGAGTTGCGAAATCTCCTCGGCGATCCGCTCGACTTTCACAATTGGGCAGCTTGGGACAAGCTAAGCGAGGCGATTCGCCTATATCGCGATGAGAACACTCCGCTCCAGAAGTTGCTCATTCACCTAGCGCGAGAGACCCATGGCCGACACTGGCAAGGCCAAGGGGCGATAGCCACACCCGAACAAGCTATCCCCCCGCCTGGCCCCTTGGAGTTTCCTCCCGAAGCGCGGGTATTGCTGGGCGACTTGCGATTGCAGTTGGCAGCTCTAGAGTGCCTATCCGAACTTAGCCTGGATCCCAGTCGGGCGCAGACTAAACCGCCGTACAAGACAAAGCAGTTGAGACAGGCTGTCTACGTGCGTGCGGTCTCCACTTACCTCAACAGCCAAGGGGTGCGCCCTCGGCAACCGAGAGCACGTAGTTGATCGGCACGGATACGCTCAGCTCGGAGACCGCCCGGAAGTTAGCTGCGAAAGCTCGCCAAAAGTTGGCTCCGTAGTCCCGCCTCACCCTGAGCCCGGAAAATTCTTGCTCAATTTGCTATAGGAATTTCCGGTCTCGACGAACCCAATACGCATAGCCGATTCTTTCGCCGTGCTGGCACTTCACGCTGGCCACGGCCAGGAGGAAAAGCTATGCATTCGGGCCTTCTCGGAATTTTTCGCGGGCAAAGCTTCGCTACCGCTGACGGTGAAGAATTTACCGTTCTGGATCTGGACCCGACTAGCGGGTACGCAGTCATCGAGACGTTGAAAGATGAGCAAGGCGTAATGGATCTCGGCAGTATGCTCGAGGCAATCCACAACGGTGTGCTAGTACGTCTCGACGAGAAAAGCGACAGCGAGGATACGTAGCGGGATCGAAAGCGAGTAGCTGCCACCCTGGCACGACTGGAAGAGTCGCGTGCTCTCCTTGAGTGTCCGACGTACCACTCGCGCTGATGCTCGGTCTTGATCCCGCGATTGCGCTCGCTGCGCGCGCGTACCCCAAAGACGATCGCGAGCGACGCTGGCTGGCGCATCAGGTGCGGCAATTCCCGGCGCATTTTGGCGAGCCCCTTGTTGAGCGGTTCGTTCAGAGAACGAACGCTCAAGGCAAGTATGCCGCAGAGCAGTTCCTCTGGGATCTCCGCGGAACCTGGACACCAAAGAATCTTTCTCTGGCCGCGAGTGATGACGAGCTGTGTGCGTTCGCCGACGGCCTCGCCGAGCGTTTCAGGATGGCGATATCGCCGTCCCCACTGTGGAACCTCGTCTATAAGGAGTTGAGTAGCCATGCGCGCGCCGCCGGGATCGCTCCGCCTGCGGTCCGTGGGAGCGTGAGCTACCGGGGCGCGGTCGCCCGCCTCCGGGACCCGGGATGGTTGCGACGCGCCTTGCGTAGGTCAGTGTGCCGCGCCGTCGAGAACGCAGCCAGGGCCCTCGGGTTCGTTGGAGCCAGGCGCAGCCGCTTCGTGAGCCAGGAATCCCTCGATCGGCGCCGCGGCCAGCTGAACCGACTGGCGAAGTTTCGTCGGGATTGGGAAGCGGTAAGCGAGGCGGGCGATATTCTTGGCCTGGATGCGCTAGCGGCCCGCAGCCTGGCTAACCCCTCCGTTCGGCGCGCCGAATTCCTCGCGCGCGTATTCGGCTTCGAGAAGCTCGCCCGTGATCTAGATCACGTGGCTATGTTCTACACCATCACGTGCCCGGGTCGCGTGCACGCCGTGCTGAGTGGCTCGGGCGAGTTAAACCCTCAATTTGACGGTACCTCGCCCGCGGCCGCACAAGACTATCTCTGCCGTCTGTGGGGCCGCGCGCGAGCGAAGCTGCAGCGGTTCGACGTTCGGCCGTACGGTTTCCGGATTGCCGAGCCGCATCACGATGGCACCCCTCACTGGCACGTCCTGCTGTTCGTGCCACGATCGCAGGAAGCAATGCTCACAGCGACCCTTCGCTCATATGCACTCGCCGAAGACGGGCACGAACCCGGCGCGCTCGAGCATCGCTTCAAGGCTCAAGCGATCGACTACGCCAAGGGGACAGCGGTCGCCTACCTCGCCAAGTACATCTCGAAAAATCTCGACGCGTATGGCGTAGGCGAGCTTGACGGAATGTCGGGCCGCGAGATCGCTATGCGCGCTTCGGCCTGGGCAAGCACCTGGGGTATCCGACAGTTTCAACAAATCGGCGGCCCACCCGTAACGATTTGGCGTGAGCTACGCCGGGTTGGGGGTGCCCCCGCAGGGTTGCTCGCGGAGGCCTTCGCCGCCGCCGATAAGGGCAACTGGTGCGAGTTTGTGCGGATCACAACGCAGTCGCTAACACATCGGCGCCGGCAGGAGCCGATCAAGACGTTACGCGTAGTGCCGCTCGGCCTTAACGCTTACACGGAACCCGCCCTGCCGCGTGTCGTCGGCGTACAGGCTGACGGGCAGATCGTCGTCACACGCCAGAAGGAATGGACGCTACGCCGCCGGGCTGAAAGCAGCGCCACGCTGGAAGCGAGCCGTTGGGGGAAGTCTGCCGCTCGCGTTCCTCCGTCCTCGAGCCCCTTGGAGTTCTGTCAATAACTGTACGGTGGTAGCCACACCGCGATGAACACCGACCAAACACCAGGGGGACACCCACAGATACACCCAGGCATACACAGGGCGGATACACCCGTTCTGTGCTCGCCTGATAGCAGGGGTAGAGGGCCACCGTGACGAAACGCCGTCCGATTGGTGTCGATGTTTGGGATCGGCTCTGGGTGGCGCTTCATGAGGGCAGCCGGGACTTGCTTGTCTACGTGTATCGGATCGACGCAAATGGAAAGGTCATCGCGGGGCCTGGCCCGGACTCCTGCAGATGCTGCGAGACGAGTTCGGCGGCGGCGAGTTTCGGTTGCTGATCAAGCATGGCCGAACGATGAAGTTTTCGGGGCGGATCGCGGTAGTCGAAACAACCGCCCCGCGTCGGTGAGACCCGCAATGGATACCCTCGATCTCCGCCAAGCCGCCGCGTTTCTCAAGCTGCACTCAGAGGAGTTGCGCCGCCGCGCGAAGGTCGGGCTCGTTCCCGGGGTGAAGGTCGGCCGCGCCTGGGTTTTCCTCGAGGACGATCTTGCCGACTACCTCCGTTCGCTCTATTCTCGGCCCCGGCAAGCGTTGCAAGTGGCACCGAGAAAGGAGACGGAATGCCACTTCGCAAACGCGGCGGCCTCTGGTGGTTCGACTTCCGCACCCCAGCCGGGGAGCGAGTACGCCGATCTGCTGGGACTGCCGACAAAGCCCTCGCGCAAGAGCTCCACGACCGGCTGAAGGCCGAGGCGTGGCGCGTCGCCAAGCTCGGCGAGCGACCTCGCCGGCGGTGGAACGATGCGGTCGTGCGCTGGTTGAAGGAGGCCGCCCACAAGGCCACGGTCGAGTCGGACAAGGCGCACCTGCGCTGGCTCGACCGATTCCTTGGCGGGAGAGACCTCGATGAGATCAGCCGCGGCCTGATCGACCGCATCACCGATGCGCGGGTCGCCGAGGGCGTAAGCAACGCGACGGTGAATCGGACTCTCGAGGTTGTTCGAGCGATTCTCAGAAAGTGCGTGAACGAATGGGAATGGCTCAATCGCGCGCCTCGGGTGCGGATGCTCAAAGAGCCGACGCGGCGGATTCGGTTTCTCGTCCGCGTGGAGGCTCAGCGGCTCCTTGCCGCGTTACCGGCGCATTTGGCAGACATGGCAGCGTTCACCCTCGCAACGGGCCTGCGGCGGGCGAACGTGACCGGTCTGCAATGGACGCAGGTTGATTTGGTGAGGCGTCAGGCGTGGATTCATCCCGATCAGGCGAAAGCGCGGAAGGCGATTGCGGTGCCGCTCAACCCGGAAGCCGTGGTCATCATTCGCAAGCAGATCGGACGCCATCCGACCCACGTGTTCAGCTTCAAGGGGAAGTCGATCAGACAGGTCAGCACGAAGGCTTGGTACCAGGCGCTCAAGCGCGCCGGGATCGAGGACTTCCGCTGGCATGATCTTCGGCACACCTGGGCGAGCTGGCACGTGCAGAGCGGGACGCCGCTTCACGCCCTGCAGGAGTTGGGCGGGTGGGAGAGCGCGGAGATGGTGCGGCCGTACGCGCACCTCTCGGCCGAACACCTCGCCCCGTACGCGGATCGCCTCTGCGCCTTGCGTGTCGTGGAAGATCCAGCCGTGGGCACAAATTGGTCACAGGCTGGAAATGAATAAGGGCTCGCGCATCGCAAGCCCTTGTTTGATCTGGCGCGCCCGGCAGGATTTGAACCCACGACCCCCTGGTTCATAGCCAAGGCTGCGGTCGATCATCTTCAGCGGCCTCTGCACCACGGCGTCGCGACGTCGCTGTTTCACGCCCGCCGCTCGGGCAACCGCCGCAGCTGGCACCCGTTGATCCGCCAGCGCCCGTCCGCCTGGCGCTCCATGGGATAGAAGGCGATCCACCACCGGCCTTCGGCGTCGCTCATCCGCACCGGCTGGACGACCTCGCCGTGGACGAGCGCCGGCTTCTCGAACTGCACGGACTTCGGCCGGTACACCACCGGATAGCCGGTGCGCACCATGTCCATGAACACTTCCGGCGTGCCGAAGCGCTCGCGGATGCCGGGGGTCGCGAGCGAGAAGGCGCGCTCCCCATCGTCGCGGGCGAACGCCGCGAGCTGCTCGGTGATGACCGCGCGGATCGCGGCCTCATCCTCGGGCGGAACCTCGGCGTGCGCCGTAGCAGCGAAGCAGCAGAGCGCAAGGACGAGCGTGCGAACCATGCGTCAGTATAGGACGGCGCGCTCGCAGGATGCTCTCGCCGCGAGCCGCCTCCGGCGCAGAGCCCTCGACGCCTAGCTCAGGGCGTTGCACCGAGCACGGGTTCGCGCAGGCGCCGGCAGATGGCGTCCACGTGGCGGTGGTCGGTCCCGCAGCAGCCGCCGACGACGGCGAGCCGCGGCAGGAGCGCGCGCAGCTCGCGGTACTCGGCGCCGAGCGCCTCCGGGTCGCCGGTGTCGAGCTCGGGCGCGCCGTCGAGCTCGGCGTGGCTGCGCCGCGAGGAGTTCGCGCGCAGGCCGCGCAGCCGGCCGAGCCAGTCGCCGCCGCCGCGCAGCACCCGCTCGAAGTGCGTCGGGTGCGCGCAGTTGATCATGTAGTAGGCGGGGAAGCCGCCGGTCGCGTCGTCGGTGCGCCGGATCGCGTCGGCGAGCGGCTCGCCCGAGGGCAGCCGGCCGTCGGTCTCGACGGTGAACGAGATCACCGCCGGAATCGCGCAGTCCTGCGCCGCGGCGGCGACGCCGATGGCTTCCTCGGAGTAGTTGAGCGTGAACGCGGAGACGAGGTCGGCGTCGGTCTGCGCGAAGGTCTCGATCTGGGTCGCGTGGTAGGCCTTCGCCCCGGCGACGCTCATGCGCCGGTCGGGGAAATAGCCGTCGCCGCGCGGGCCGATGTTGCCGCTCACCACGAACGGCGTCTCCGGGCGCTCGAAGGCGGCGCGGATCTCGAGCATCAGCCCGACGCCCTTGCGGTTCGCGTCGGCGAGCGCCCGCGCGTCGTACCCGAGCTTCGCCGCCCAGTCCGGGTTCGCGCGCCAGGTCGGGCTCTCGAGCACGAACCCCATCTCGTGGCTGCGTGCCATGCGCGCGTAGAGCACGTAGTAGGCGCGCAGCACCTCGGTCCCCGCCTCGTCCTTCAGCAGATGGAACGCGGCCAGTTCGGGCAGGTCGATCCCCTGGTGGAAGATGAACGTGGTCTCCATGCCGCCGTCGGTCATGAAGAGCCGGTCCTGCGCGAGCGGCAGGCGTTTGCGATATTTGCTCATGGCGGCCTCCTTCCGGTTAAATTGCCTGCCGGAACCCTACGACCGGCCTGCCACCCGCACTAAAGCCGAACCGGCAAGGAAGCGGACGAATCGGCCATGTCCTCCGCATCGCGACCCACGACCGTGGCGATCCTCGCCATGCCCGAGACCACGGCGTCGGTGGTCTACGGGATGTACGACCTCTTCATGTCCGCCGGGCGCGACTGGGAGCTGATCGTCCACGGCCGCCCGGGGCCGCAGCTGATGCAGCCGGTGGTGGTGTCGGCGCACCCGGGCAACTTCACCGCCGCGAACGGCGTGGCGATCGCGCCGCAGGGCACGCTCGAGGCCTGGAGCCGCGCCGAGCTGGTGTGCGTGCCGGAGCTCGCGGTGCTTCCAGGGGAGCGGCTCGCCGGGCGCTTCGCCGCCGAGATCGACTGGCTGAGGCGCTGCTACGCCGCCGGCGCCACGCTCGCCACCGCCTGCTCGGGCGCGCTCCTGCTCGCGGAGGCGGGCCTCCTCGACGGCGAGGCGGCGACGACGCACTGGGCGTACTGCGACGTGCTGCGCAGCAACTATCCGGGCGTCCGGCTCAAGCCGGAGGCGGCCCTGGTCGTCGCGGGCGAAGGGCAGCGGCTGGTGATGGCGGGCGGCGGCACCTCCTGGCTCGACCTCGGCCTCTACCTCATCGCGCGCTCGGCCGGGGTCGAGGCCGCGATGCAGGTCGCGCGCGTCAATCTCATCGACTGGCACGACATCGGCCAGCAGCCGTTCGCGCGCCTCGCGCGCACGCGCCAGTCGGAGGACGCGCTGATCGGCCGCTGCCAGGAGTGGATCGCGGACAACTATCGCAGCCGGGCGCCGGTCGCGGGAATGGTACGGCTGTCGGGCCTCGCGGAGCGCTCGTTCAAGCGCCGCTTCCGCCAGGCGACCGGGCTCGCGCCGCTCGAGTACGTGCATACGCTCCGGCTCGAGGAGGCGAAACAGATGCTGGAGCGGAGCGATCGCCCCATCGAAGCGGTCGCCGAGGAGGTCGGCTACGAGGACGCCGGGTTCTTCTCGCGCCTGTTCCGGCGCAGCGTCGGCCTCACGCCGGCGCAGTACCGCAAGCGCTTCCGCTCGATGCGGCAGGCGCTCGAGCGCAGCCGGGCGGCCGCGGCGCAGTAGCCGGCGCGCCCTCCGCGGGCGAACGCCGCGCCGCCGGCCGCTTCCGGCGACAGTACACTAGCGGCTCCCCACAGGAGACCCTCATGGCCAAGGCCTACTGGATTGCGTTCTATCGCTCGATCAAAGACGCCGACGCCGTCGCCGCTTACGCGAAGCTCGCGGGACCGGCGATCCAGGCGCACGGCGGGCGGTTCCTCGCCCGCGGCATGCCCGCCAAGACCTACGAGGCGGGGCTCAGCCAGCGCACGGTGGTGGTCGAGTTCGACAGCGTCGCGCAGGCGACCGCCGCGCACGACAGCCCGGCCTACAAGGAGGCCCTGGGCGTGCTCGGCAGCGCCGCGGAGCGCGACATGCGCATCATCGAAGGCGTCGGCTGACCGGCGTGAGCGCCGCGCGGCGGCGCCCCGCCCGTCCGCTCAGATGTACTTCGTGAGGCCGCCGCAGACTTCGACCGTCGTCCCGGTCATGTAGGAGTTCTGCGCGGAGACGAGGAACGCGGCCAGCGCGCCGATCTCGCTCGGCTCGGCCCAGCGGCCGAGCATCGTCTGCGCCGAGATCCCCTTGCGAACCTCGTCCGCGGTGATGTTGCGGACCTTGGCCATCGCCTCCGCGCGCGGCCCCCAGGACTCGGTGTTGGTCAACCCGGGGCAGATGTTGTTCACCGTGATTCCGTCCGCCGCGAGGGCGGCGGCCATCTGCTTGGAGAATCCGATGATCCCGGCGTTCGCGACGGTGGTCGTCAGCGCGCCCGGGAGGAGCTGCGTTCCCGAGATGCCCGAGACGTTCAGGACTCGGCCGCCCTTCGATTTCTTCAGGTGGGGGATCGCGTAACGCGTCGCCCACACGTAAGAGAGCAGGCTCGTGTTCAGGAACTGCGTCCACTGCTCGTCGGCGATGCTGTCGACGGTGCCGGGCACCATGCCGCCGACGTTGTTCACCAGGATGTCGATGCCGCCCAGGCCGGCGGCCGCCTCGTCGATGAACTTCTTGCAGCCGGCGCTCGACGACAGGTCGCACACGATGCCGATCGCCTTGACGTCCTTCGCGGCGACTGCGGCGACCGCCTTGTCGAGGCGCTCCTTGCCGCGGGCGGACAGCGTGACGTTGCAGCCCTCGGCGGCGAGCGCCAGCGCGATCGCGTGCCCGATCCCCTGGCTCGATCCCGTGACCGCCGCGTTCTTGCCCTTCAATCCCAGATCCATGCCGCTCTCCTCCGACTGATGAACCGACGCTCGCGCGCCGCGGATCGCGCCGGCTATCCGACGCGCTTGTTGAAGGCGCGCACCTCCACCTTTTCCCAGATGCCGGCGTTGAAGAAGGGGTCCGCGCGCTGGAACGCCTCGATCTCGGCGCGATTCGCCGCGTCGACCAGGAACAAGCTGCCGATCGCCCTGGCGCCGTCGTCGGTGACGAGCGGACCGGACATGACCACTTTGATCGGATTGGTCGCGAGGTAGTCGATGTGCTGCTTGATCGTCTGCTTGCGCTTGTCCTCGGCGCCGGCGCGGTCGATACAGAAGATGACGAATAGCATACGCCCCCCGTCTACGTCGCTGAAGTGCTCGCGGTCGCAAGCGCCGACACGCTACGCCCCACCGGGCGGGTGGTCAACAAGGCGAAGCGGGGATCGCCGGCGTTGCCGTCATGCAGGGCGCGCGCCGCGCGCCATCCGCTCGTAGCCCGGCCCGCGGTCGATCATCGGCAGCGGCCCCTTGCGCGCCGCGCGCATGCCGGCGCGGAGCGTCTCCGTTCCCGCGCGGTCGATCTCGTATTCCCCCGCGAGCGCGGCCGGCGCGAGCACGACGCCGTACTCCGCGCGCGCCGCCTCGAGCGACACCTTGCCCTGCGTGACGTCGAGCTGCACCAGCTCGGGCTCGCGTTCCAGCGGATCGCCCCAGCCGCCGCCGCCCGTCGTCACGACGCGCAGGACCTGCCCGGCCGCGAGCGGCTCGCCGTCGACGAGGCCGCCGAGATCCTTCGCGCGCCCGTGGAGATCGACGGTCACGCAGAACGGCTTGCCCGCACGCCCCCCGTTCACGCCGTAGCAGCCCAGGCGAACCCGGTCCGCGGTCACGATGGTGTGGCAGTCGACGAGCACGCGGTAGTGCTTCTCGTACCCCAGTCCGCCGCGCCGCTTCCCGGCGCCGCCGGAGTCGGCGGCGAGCGCGAGCTTCTCGACGATCACCGGGAACCGGTTCTCGGTGAACTCGGCCGGCTGGTTGCGCGAGTCCGGCACGATGTGGATCGCGTCGTTGCCGTCGGCGTAGTGGCGCCCGCCCGACCCGCCGCCCAGCACCTCGCGCGAGAGGAACGGCCGGCCGTCCGGCCCGTCGCCGTAGAACCCGGTGTAGCGGATCGTTTCCTGGTCGGCCGGCATGCGCCCGTTCGTCGCCAGCGCGACGCAGCCCGCGAGCAGCCCGAGCGAGCGCAGCAGCACGAACGAGCGCGCATTGGTCGCCGCCGGCCACACCGGCGTGATCAGCGTGCCCTTGGGCGGAAACACGACGTCGAACACCTCGCACACGCCTTCGTTGACGAGGATCTCGGCGGCGCGCTCCGGGGTGTCGGCGAGGTTGCGCAGCACCGGCGCGATCCACTTCACGAGGAACGCGCCGTCGGCGTAGTCGGCCGGCCAGTTGATCGGCCCCGAGGACTGCGGCGCGGTGCCGTTGAAGTCGAGCGTGATCCGCTCGCCGCGCTTGATGATCTTGAGGGCGAGCCGATGCAGGCTCGGGTCGGTGACGCCGTCGTGCTCGACGAAGTCCTCCCATGCGTACTCGCCGTCGGGGATCTTCGGCAGGAGCTCCTTGCGGTAGATGTCGCGGCACTTGTCGAGGATGGCCTGGAAGCAGGCCTCGACCGTCTCGGCCCCGAAGCGCTCGAAGAGCTCCTCCATCCGGCGCGCGCCCATCATGATCGCCTGCATCTCGCTGTCGAGATCGGCCTCGAGCATCTCGGGCACGCGGGTGTTGCGGCGGATGATCTTGAACGCGTCGTCGTTGCGCACGCCGCGGCGGTAGAGCTTCACCGGCGGGATCATCAGCCCTTCCTCGAACACCGACACCGCGGTGCCGGGCATCGACCCGGGGACGCGGCCGCCGATGTCGTCGTGGTGGCCGAAGGCCTGGATGTAGGCGACGACCTGCCCCGCGTGGAACACCGGCACGGTCGAGCACACGTCGGGCAGGTGCCCGATCGAGCCCTCGGTGAGGTACGTGTCGTTCATCAGGAAGACGTCGCCGGGCGCCATCGTCTCGGGCGGGTAGTCGCGGACGACCGCGTTCGGCATGGCCGAGTACGAGCGGCCGGTGAGCTTGCGGCAGTAGCGGTCGAACAGGCCGACGCGATAGTCGTGCGCCTCGCGGATCATGGGCGAGCGCGCGGTGCGCTCGATCGCGTACTCGATCTCGCGCTCGATCGAGTTGAGCGTGCCCTCGACGATCTGCAGCACGATCGGGTCGACCTCCACCGGCGCGGTGCGCGCGGGCGGTGTGGGCCAGGGCTTCGGTGATGGTCGCGCGCTCATTTCAAGCAAACCCCTTCAACGCCAAGACGCAAAGAGCCGCAAAGTCCGCCGAGAATGTGGTCCGTGCTTCATGCGCTTTCCTTTGCGTCCTTCGCGGGTCTTCGCGCCTTTGCGTTCAAGCTTTCATCTTGGTCACTTTTTCCCGCACCAGCATGATCCCGTGCGGATCCACTTCCAGCCACTGCCCGGGCCACGCGACGGTGGTCGAGCCGAACTCCTCGATCACCGCCGGCCCGTCCAGGCGGTGCCCCGCGGGCAGCCGCGCGCGGTCGTAGATCGGCGTGTCGGTCCACGCGCCGTCGAAGAACACCGGTCGCTCACCCTTGCGGGCGGGCGTCGCGCCGGCCTGGCGCTCGAGCTTCGGCAGCTCCGGCCGCTCGATCGTGCCGAACCCGGAGACGCAGAAGTTCACGAGCTCTACCTTCTGCTTGCCGGCGTAGTCGTAGCCGAACGCCTTCCGGTGCGCGGCGTGGAAGCTCGCGAGCAGCCGCGCCACGAACTCGTCGTCGACCTCGCCGGCCGGCGCTGCGACGCGGACTTCCATCGACTGGCCGACGTAGCGGATGTCGGCCTCGCGGACGGTGCGGCAGCGCGCCGAATCGATGCCGTCGCGCGCCAGCGTGTCGACCGCCTCCCGCTCGAGCCGCGCGTACAGCTCCGCGAGCGTTCCGGCGCGGATCGCGTCCTCGTGCGTGACGCGGGTCGTGATGTGGTCGGTGCGCCAGTCGACGGCGAGCAGGCCGAACGCCGAGAGATTCCCCGGGTTGAACGGCACCAGGCAGCACTTCATGCCGAGCAGGCGCATCACCGCGGGCGACTGCGCGGGCCCCGCGCCGCCGAACGAGAGCAGCGCGAAGCGGCGCGGGTCGATGCCCTTCTGGATGGTCATCTGGCGGATGCAGTTCGCCTGGTTCCAGTTGGCGATCTCGATGATGCCTTCGGCGAGCGCCTCGACGCCGAGCGGCTTCGCGAGGCGTCGGCCGAGGTCTGCGATGCCGGCGCGGGCGCGGGCGACGTCGAGCTTGATCCCGCCGCCGATCAGCGCCGGGGGGATGCGGCCGAGCGCGAGGTTCGCGTCGGTGATGGTCGGCTCGGCGCCCCCGCCCGGGTAGCACATCGGCCCGGGGACGGCGCCGGCGCTGCGCGGGCCGACCTTGAGATGGCCCTCGCGCGAAAGCCAGGCGATCGAGCCGCCGCCGGTGCCGATCGTCTGGATGTCGATCATCGGGATGCGCACCGGGAACGGGCCGATCGCCGAGGCGTTGGTGACGTGCGGATCGCCGCCCTCGATGAGGCAGATGTCGGTCGAGGTGCCGCCCGCGTCGAGCGTCACGAGATCCTCGAAGCCGGCGATCTTCGCGATCACCCCGGAGCCGAGCGCGCCGGCCGCGGGGCCGGAGAGCGCGGTCGTGATCGGCTTGTCGACCACCTGGTCGGCGCTGATCACGCCGCCCGAGGACTGCATCACGAGAAACGGCTTCGTCCCGAGCTCGGGCCCGAGCTCCTTCCGGATCCGCCGGAGGTACACCGCCATGTGCGGCTTCACGAACGCGTCCACGAGCGTCGTCACCGCCCGCTCGTACTCGCGGTACTCCGGCAGCACCTCGCACGAGAGCGAGACGACGAGCTCAGGGTACTCCGCGTGCAGGATCTCGCGCACGCGGCGCTCGTGCGCCGGGTTCGCGTACGAATGGATGAGGCACACCCCGACCGCCTTGACGCCCTTGCGCTTGTAGAGGCGCGCGACCTTCCGCACGCTTTCCTCGTCGAGCGGCCTGAGGACCTCGCCCCGGAAGTTGAGCCGCTCGCGCACTTCGGTCACGAGATCGAGCGGCACGATCCGGTCGGGCTTGACCCAGAAGTAGGAATTGCCGTAGCCGTCGGGCACCGCCTGCCGGGCGATCTCGAGGACGTGGCGGAACCCCTCGGTGACGACGAGTCCGAGCGATTCGATCGCGCTCTGGAGGAGCGCGTTCGTCGCGACGGTCGTGCCGTGCGAGAGCGTGGCGACCTCGACCGGCGCTGCGCCCGCGTGCGCGAGGATCTCGCGCACGCCGTTGACGAGCCCGATGGCCGGGTTCGCGGGCGTGCTCGCGACCTTGGTCACCAGCATCCGCCCGGCGCGGTCGACCGCGACGATGTCGGTGAACGTGCCGCCGGTGTCGATGCCGATGCGGAGTCGGCCAGCGCCGGAACGAGGAGCGACCGTGGGCATGGCTGCGGGGAATCATACCGCCCGCGGCGCCTCTCGACAGCGCCCGGAATCGACGCTAGCCTGACCGCCGACCGCGACCATGCCCAGAGCCGCCTCCCGCTCGAGCCGCAAGCGCAAGCGCGCGAGCCTCGCCCCGCGCAAGGACAAGCGCGGGCTCGACGCCGCGGAGATCGCGCTCGCGCCGGACGCGCCCGACGTCGCACCGCTCGGCGCCGAGGTCCGCGCCGCCGGCGGTGCGCCGATCGGCGCCTACCGCGAGCCGCTCACCGGCCGCGCGCTGCTGCTCGCCGCGCTGCCGGTGGCCGCGGTGCAGCCGACGCCGTTCCAGCGCGACCTCTCACCGACGCACACGAAGCGCCTCGCCCAGAAGATCGACGAGGCCGGGGCGTTCCTCGACCCGATCATCGTGGTGCGCGGCGAGGACGGCCGGCTGTGGACGCCGAACGGGCGGCACCGCCTGGCGGCCGCGAAGGTGCTCGGGCTGAAGCAGATCTCGGCGCTGGTGTCGCCGGACGAGCGGCTGGCGTTCCGGATCCTCGCGCTCAACACCGAGAAGGCGCACAACCTCAAGGATCGCAGCCTCGAGGTGATCCGCATGGCGCGCAGCCTCGCGCGGCGCGAGCCCCGCGCCCGCGAGAGCGAGTTCGCCGCCGAGTTCGAGGCCGCCGAGCTCCTTACGCTCGGCATCCTCTACGCGCAGGACGGCCGATTCGCGGGCGGCGCCTACGGGCCCTTCCTCAGAAAGGTCGATCGCTTCTCCGATCGGACGCTGCCCGTGGCGTTGCGCGAGCGGGAGGGCCATGCCGCCCGCCTGCGTGCGATCGACGCGGAGGTTCGCAAGATCGTGAAGGCGCTCGAGGCGCGCGGCTTCAAGTCGCCGTATCTGCGCACCTACGTGGTCGCGCGGATCAATCCGGTGCGCTTTCACCGCGTCAAGCCGGGCGATCGGAAACCGCCGATGCCGCTCGCCGCGGCGCTCACCCGGATGGCCGCCGCGGCGCGGGGCTTCGACGCGAAAAGCGTCAGGCCAGGCGATCTCGCGCTGGTGGCGGCGCTGGCGCCCGAGGGCTAGGCCCTCACCGGTCGACGGGATCGGGCGTGGTCGCGAGCGCGCGCTCGAGCCACTCGACGTGCTGCGCCTCTTCCTGGGCGAGCGCCGCGGCGAGCAGCTTCACGCCGGGATCGGTCGCGGTCGCGAAGACCTGCTCGAAGAAGTCGCGCGAGCGCTGCTCGGCCTCGAGCGCGATCTTGAGCGCATCGCGCGGCGTGGTCCGGCCGGACACCAGCTCGTGCGCGACGCGCTCGGGCGGACCGGCGTCGAGCCAGGCGTACTCCCAGGGCTTGAGCGCGGGAAGGTCGAGGCCTCTCGCGCGCGCGGCGATCGCCCCGGCGTGCTGGCCCTCGCGCGCCGCGAGGTGCGCGAACAGCGCCGCGGCCGCGGCGTTGCCGTGCGCGGCCACGAACCGCTCCAGCGCCCGGTAGCGCGCGGCCGCCTCCTGCTCGATCGCGAGCGCGTGCGCGTAGAGGGCCGCCGTCGTCGCGATCGGGTGCGGGTCGCTCACGCCCGGCTCCCGGCGCGCGCCGCCTCGGCGCGCGAACCCCGTGGGCTAGAATCGCGGTCGTCGACCGGCTGCGTCTGCCCGCGAATGTCCGCCGCCAAAGCCCCGTCCGCTCCACCGCCGACCGGCGAAGGCCACGTCACGAACTTCATCCGCAACATCATCGATCAAGATCTCGCGCAAGGGAAGTACGCGTCGCGGCGGTGGGGCGGCAAGCCCGGCGCCGCCGCGGCGCACGCGGGCGCGCCGCCCGATCCGGCGCGGATCCGCACCCGGTTTCCGCCCGAGCCGAACGGCTATCTGCACATCGGCCACGCGAAGTCGATCTGCCTCAACTTCGGGCTCGCGCGCGACTACGGCGGCGCCTGCCACCTGCGGTTCGACGACACCAACCCGACGAAGGAGGAGCAGGAGTACGTCGACTCGATCCTGGATGCCGTGCGCTGGGTCGGCTTCGACTGGGGCCCGCACCTCTATTACGCCTCCGACTACTTCGATCTCCTCTGCGCGTTCGCCGAGGAGTTCATCACGCACGGCCTCGCCTACGTCGACGACCTGACCGCCGACGAGATCCGGCGCCTGCGCGGCACGCTCACCGCGCCGGGCGAGAACAGCCCCTACCGCGACCGCCCGGTCGCGGAGAGCCTCGACCTCTTCCGCCGCATGCGCGCGGGCGAGTTTCCGGACGGCGCGCGGGTGCTGCGGCTCAAGATCGACATGGGCTCGCCGAACATCAACCTGCGGGATCCCGTCGCCTATCGGATCCGCCACGCCCACCATCATCGCACCGGCGACAAGTGGTGCGTCTATCCGCTGTACGACTACGCCCACGGGATCTCCGACGCCCTGGAGAACATCACCCACTCGATCTGCACGCTCGAGTTCGAGGACCACCGGCCGCTCTACGACTGGATCAACGCGCGGCTCGCCGACTTCGGGGTCCTCGGTCGGCCGCTGCCGCAGCAGATCGAGTTCGCGCGGCTCAACCTCACCTACGTGGTGCTCTCCAAGCGCCGGCTGATCCAGCTGGTCGATGAAGGCCGCGTCGACGGCTGGGACGATCCGCGGATGCCGACGATCGTCGGCGTCCGCCGCCGCGGCTACACGCCCGAGTCGATCCGGCTCTTCGCCGAGCGCATCGGCGTGTCCAAGGCCGACTCGTGGATCGACATGACGGTCCTCGAGGACTGCCTGCGCGAGGACCTGAACGAGCGCGCGCCGCGCGCGACCGCGGTGCTCGAGCCGCTGAAGCTCGTGATCGACAACTACCCCGCCGGCCAGGTCGAGGAGATGGCGGTGCCGCGCCACCCGCAGCAGCCCGCGATGGGCGAGCGGCGGCTGCCGTTCGGCCGCGAGCTCTGGATCGAGCGCGAGGACTTCATGGAGGCGCCGCCCAAGGGCTACTTCCGCCTCTATCCGGGAAACACGGTGCGGCTGCGCTACGCCTACGTCGTGAAGTGCACCCGCGTCGACAAGGACGCGGGCGGGAACGTGACCGCGGTGCACTGCGAGTACCTCCCCGACTCGCGCTCGGGCACGCCGGGCGCGGACCAGTACAAGGTGAAGGGCAACATCCACTGGGTGAGTGCGCCGCATGCGTACCGGGCGGAGGTGCGGCTCTACGACCGGCTCTTCTCGGTCCCCTTTCCCGGCTCGCGCAAGGGTCGCGAGCAGGTGCAGGCGGCGACCCGGGCCGTGCACGCGCGGCACGCCGAGCCCGTCGACGAGGACGGCAAGGCGCACGCGGTCGAGGTCGCCGAGGACCACAACTGGCTCGACGACATCAATCCGGACGCGAAGCGGGTGATCACCGCGTACCTCGAGCCGGGCCTGAAGGACGCCAAGCCGGAGGACCGCTTCCAGTTCGAGCGCCATGGCTATTTCGTGGCCGATCTCCGCGACTCGCAGCCGGGCAAGCCCGTCTTCAACCGGGCGGTGACCCTGCGGGACTCGTGGGCGAAGCAGGCCGAGCGATGAAGACCGCCGTCGTCGTCGGCGCCCTCGGCGTCATCGGCCGCTACGTCGTCGAGAAGCTCGCCGGCCTCGCCGACTGGCAGGTGATCGGACTCTCGCGCCGCAAGGGCGAGGACCGCGAGCGGGTCCGCTACCTCTCCGTCGACCTCCTCGATCCGAAGGATGTCGAGCCGAAGCTCTCCGGCCTGAGCGAGGTCACCCACGTCTTCTACGCGGCCTTTCAGGCCGCGAGCGGTCCGGCGGCGAACTACGCGACCAACGTCGCTGCGAACCGCGACATGCTCGTCCACTCGGTCGCCGCGATCGACCGCGCCTCGCGGCAGCTCGAGCGCGTGGTGCTGGTGACCGGGACCAAGTACTACGGCTCGCACCTCGGGCCGTTCAAGACGCCGGCGCGCGAGGACGACCCCCGGCACATGCCGCCCGACTTCTATTTCGACCAGATCGACTGGCTCACCGGGTACCAGCGCGGGCGGCGCTGGAGCTGGACCGAGCTGCGGCCGCAGACGCTATGCGGGTTCGCGCCGGGTTCGCCGATGAGCATCGTGCCGGCGATCGCGGTGTACGCCGCCATCAGCAAGGCGCTCGGCCTCCCGCTGCGCTTTCCGGGCAAGCCCGGCGCGTACCGCGCGATCTACCAGGTCACCGAGTCGACGCAGCTCGCCGCCGCCGCGCTCTGGGCCGCCACCGAGCCGCGCTGCGCGAACCAGGCGTTCAACATCACCAACGGCGACTACTTCCGCTGGGCCCACCTCTGGCCCAGGTTCGCGGAGGTGTTCGAGATGCCGCTCGCCGAGCCGCAGACGATCTCGCTCACCCAGCACATGGCCGACAAGGCGCCGCTCTGGGATCGGATGGTCGCGGAGCACGGGCTGAAGCCGCATCGGTTCGAGGAGATCGCGGCCTGGCCCTTCGCCGACTACGTGTTCGGCTGCGACTGGGACGTCATGTCGAGCGTCACCAAGGCGCGGCTCCACGGCTTCCACGACGTGGTGGACAGCGAGGAGATGTTCGTGCGGCTGCTGCGGCGATTCCGCGCCGAGCGGATCGTGCCGTAGGCGTCTCCGCACCACCCCGGCCTCGCCCCCCGCTTGTGCCGGGGCTCGACCACCCCTCCTCAGCGAGGCGGGGAGATCCTGAAGGCGAGATACGACTCGCGCTCGATCTGCTGGACCAGCGCGACTTCCCAGTCGAGATAATCCTGCATCGCCTGGTCGATCTGCGACCGCCGGTCGTACGGTCGGTAGTAGACGTCGTCGGTCGCCGCGGCGAGGCGCGTGCTGCCGGACTCGAGCGGCAACCCCTCGGCCTTCCAGGCCGCAGTGCCGCCTTCGAGCACCTGAACGCGCGCCTCCGTCAGCCCCGCGGCATCGAGCGCCGCGAGCCGCGCCAGCACGCCGTCCGGCGAGGTGAAGGCGAAGCGCTGCGCGGGACCGATCCGCTCGAGGGCGTCGCGCAGGCGGGCGCGGATCGCGAACCATGCGCCGGGAATGTGGCCATCGCGATAGGCGAGGCTCGACGCGAAGTCGACGACGGTCGCGCCTCCCGCGTCGAGCACCGCGTGCAGCTCCCGCGCGGGCAGCTCGTCCGGCTTCGCGCCGTCGAGCCCGAGCACGCGCCGCGGCTCGGGGCCGGTCGCGAGCGGCGCCCCCGCGGCCATCTCGAGCGCGTAGACCTCGGGCCAGCCCATCTGCAGCAGCCACGACGCGGTCATCGTCGCGCGCACGCCGTCGGAGTCGCAGAGCACGACGCGGGCGTTGCGCACCGCCGCGTACGTGTCGGTCGCCTGGACGAGCTGCCCGCCGGGCGCGCTGGCGAAGCCAGCGAGGTGGCCCGCGCGATACTCCTCCGGGCTCCGCACGTCGAAGCAGTACAGCGTGCGGGTTGCGTCCCGCCGCATCTCGTCGAGCTCGGCGCTCGAGGTCTTGCGCACGCCGCAGCGCTCGGCGACGCGCGCCGCGGCCGACCGCGCCTTCGCGAGCGCCGCCGCGCCCGGCGCCGGGGCATGGCGCGCGCTGCCGTGCTCGAGCGCGAAGCCGGCGAGGTGCCAGCCCATCGTGCCGTTCTTCAGCGCCACCACCCGGTTGGGCAGCCCGGCGTTGATCAGCGACTGCGCACCGATGATCGAGCGCGTGCGCCCGGCGCAGTTCACGACGACGAGCGTCTCCGGACGCTGCACGACCTCGTGCACCCGGTACACGAGCTCGGCACCCGGACAGTCGTCGGCGCCCGGGATGCTCATGACCCGGTACTCGCTCATCGGCCGGGAATCGAGGACCACGACGTCCGCGCCGGCGTCGAGCTTCGCCTTCAGCTCCACCGCGCTGATGCGCGGGGTCTCGCAGGCGTGCTCGACGATCTCGCCGAACGCCTTGCTCGGGACGTTCACGCCGCTGAAGAGCTCGAAGCCCGCCGCCCGCCACGCGCCCACGCCGCCCTGCAGCACCGCGACGTCGCCGTAGCCGAAGCGGCGCATGACCGTCGCGGCGCGGCCGGCGAGCGTCTCGTCGTCGTCGCAGAGGACGATGCGCGCGTCGCGGCGCGGCACGAGCGCGTCGAGGCGCATCTCGAGGCGCGATAGCGGCACGCACGCCGCCGTGAGCAAATGCCCGGCGGCGAACACGCCTTCCTCGCGCACGTCGAGAAGCGCGAGCTCGCGCCCGTCGCCGAGCAGCTGGCGGAGCTCGCTCGGGGTCACCGTCGCGCTCACCGCACCCTCACCCCTAGCCCCTCTCCCCCGCCTGCGGCGCGGGCGAGGGGAACGCCGTGTTCGGCGCGCGCTTCACGCGCGCCGAACCTCTCGGATCACCCGCCACACCTTCTCGCGCGTGATCGGCATGTCGATCTCGCGGATCCCGAGCTCGCCAAGCGCGTCGATCACCGCGTTCACGACGGCCGGCACCGCGCCGTGCACGCCCGATTCGCCGACGCCCTTGGCGCCGAGCACGTTCAGCGCGGTCGGGGTGGTCTCGTCGAAGTCGCACTTCAGCGGCGGCACGTCGTCGGCGCGCGGCATCGCGTAGTCCATGAACGAGCCGGTGAGGAGCTGGCCGGTCTCCGGGTCGTGGACGGTGCGCTCGATGAGCGCCTGGCCGATCCCCTGGACGATCCCGCCCTGGATCTGGCCGTGCGCGATCAGCGGGTTCATCACCCGGCCGATGTCGTCGACCGCGGTATGGCGGGTCACCTTGACGACGCCGGTCTCGGGCTCGATCTCGACCTCCGCGACCTGGCAGCCGTTCGGCCAGGTCTGCTCCTTGGCGGTGGCGGCTCCGGTGCAGACGAGCTTGCCGCCCGGCTGCTTCGCCGCGAGCTCGAACAAGCCGATCCCGCGATCGGTGCCGGCGATGCCGAAGCGCCCGGCGCGGAACTCGATGTCGGCCTCGGCGGCCTCGAGCGCCCCGGCCGCGAGCTTGCGTCCCGCCTCGATCGCGGCGTTCGCGCCGGCGAGCACCGCGCCGCCGCCGACCTGGAGCGAGCGCGAGCCGCCGCTGCCGCCGCCGGTCTTCACGACCGCGGTGTCGCCCTGCACGACGACCACCGCCTCGGGCGCAACGCCGAGGCGCTCGGCGACGATCTGCGCGTACGACGTCCACAGGCCCTGCCCCATCGGCTGGGTGCCCGAGACGACGATCACCTTGCCCTCGCCGGTCACCGACACCTCGACCGCTTCCGACAGGTTGGCGCTGCCGGTCACCTCGACGTAGCAGGCGAGCCCGCGGCCGTACAAGCGCCCGTGCTCGGCGGCCGTCCGCTTCCGCGCGGCGAACCCGCTCCAGTCGGCCGCCGCGAGCGCCATGTCGAGGACGTGCGCGAAGTTGCCGCAGTCGTAGACGCTGCCGGCCGGCGTCTTGTAGGGCATCGCCTGTGGGGCGACGAAGTTCTTGCGCCGCAGCTCGGCCGGATCGACCCCGAGCTCGATCGCGGCCCGGCTCACGAGCCGCTCGATGAGGTAGCCCATCTCCGGGCGCCCGGCGCCGCGGTAGGCGTCCACCGGGTTGGTGTTCGTGAACATCAGCCGGACCTCGTGATCGAGGACCGGGATGCGGTAGACGCCGGTCGGCGCGCGCGCTCCGGACATCGCGGGCACCGCGGCGCCGAAGTTGGAGACATAAGCGCCGATGTTCGCGAACGTCTTGATCCGTACCGCCACGAACCGCTGGTCGGCGTCGACCGCGAGCGCGGCCTCGGTGAGGTTGTCGCGGCCGTGCGTGTCGGTCAGGAAGGTCTCCGAGCGGTCGGCGAGCCATTTGACCGGGCGCCCGGTCTTACGCGCCGCGTAGGTCACCGCCGCGTACTCCGGATACGGCGGCACGCGCGTCCCGAATCCGCCGCCGAGGTCGCTGCAGACCACTCGCACCTTGTCCTTGGGCACCTTCAGCACCGCTTCGGCGATATGCGCCTGCATCATGTGCGTCATCTGCGTTGGCACCCACAGGCTGAACGACTGGGTCGCAGCGTCGTAAGCGGCGAGCGCCGCGCGCGGCTCGATCGGGTTCGAGACGATGCGGTTGTTGACGACCGCGATCCGCACCACGCGGTGCGCGGCGGCGAGCGCGGCATCGACCGCGGACGGGTCGCCCATGCGGTAGTACGCCGCGATGTTCCCGAACTCGGGCGTGAACGCCGGGGCCCAGACCTGGGGCGCGTCGGCGCGCGCCGACTCGGCCGCGCCGACGACGGCCGGCAGAACATCCCACTCGACCTCGACCAGCTCGGCGGCGTCCTTCGCCTGGTTGCGCGTCTCGGCGACCACCATCGCGACCGCATCGCCGACGAACCGCGCCACGTCCGCCGTGAGCGGCAGCCGCGGCGGCGCGGTGATCGGCTGTCCATCGGGCCGTTTGTGCACCTGCGCGAACGGCAGCGAGCCGAGGCCGTCGGCGACGACGTCGGCACCGGTGAACACCGCGATCACGCCGGGCGCCTTGCGGGCCGCGGCAGCGTCGATCTTCACGATCCGTGCATGCGGGTGCGGCGAGCGTACGAAGGCGCAGTGCGCCTGGTTCGGGAGACTGGCGTCGTCGGTGAAGCGGCCCTGGCCGGTCATGAGATGCCGGTCCTCGAGCCGCCGGACGGGCTTGCCGATCCACTGGCTGCGGCCGGGCTGGATGTAGTCGGTGACTGCGGTGTCCATCTCGTTCGTGGGGGAAGGAGGAAAAGGCAAACAGCGCCGAGGGTAATCGAGCGGCGCGGCTAAGTCGAGTCCGCCGCCCGCCCCAGGCGTCGAGCCGACGCGCGCAGCGCTGCGCTCAAGCCGTCGACTTCGACGAGGTCGCGCGCTCCTCCGCCGGGCTCAGCTCCCCGACCCGCACGCCGAGCAGCCGCACCCGCCGATCGAGCTTGAGCCGCCCGAGGCACTCGAACGCCGCCTTGCGGATCGCGGTCTCCGAGGCGGTCGGCTCGGGCAGGGTCTTCACGCGCGTGTGCGTCTCGAAGTCGGCGAAGCGCACCTTGATCCCGATCGCCCGGCCGCGGTAGCCCTCCTCGCGCAGGTCCTCGGCGACCTCGCGCGCGAGCGCCGCGAGCGTGCTCGCGATCCGCTGCCAGTCGCCCACGTCCTCCTGGAAGGTGGTCTCGCGGCTGCGGCTCTTGGGCTCCCAGTGCGTGACGATCGGATCGTCGTCGATCCCGCGCGCCGCGTCGTACAGGTACATCCCGTACGAGCGGCCGAGCTCGTCCACCAGTCGCTCGATCGGCCAGGCGGCGAGCTCGCCGATCGTGTGCACACCGAGCGCGGCGAGGCGCGCCTCGGTCTTCGGCCCGATGCCGGGGAGCTTGCGCGCGCCGAGCGGCCAGATCCGCGGCTCGACGTCGCGCGCGTCGAGGACCGTAAGGCCGTCGGGCTTCTCGAGCTCCGAGGCCATCTTCGCGAGGAGCTTGTTCGGCGCGATGCCGATCGAGCAGGTGAGGCCGGTCTCGGCGCGGATCCGCGCCTTGATCTCCCGCGCGATGTCTTCGCTCGGCCGGTCGAGGTCGGTGATGTCGAGGAACGCCTCGTCGACGCCGCGATCCTCGAGCATGGGCGAGACGCTCTGCATCACGGCCTTGAACTTCGCGGAGTACTGATGATAGAGCGCGAAGTCGACCGGCAGGAACACCGCGTGCGGGCAGAGCTTGTACGCGGTGCGCAGCGGCATCGCCGAGCGGATGCCGAACGCCCGCGCCTCGTAGGTCGCCGTCGAGACCACTCCGCGCCGGGTCGGGTCGCCCCGCCCGCCGATCACCACCGGCTTGCCGGCGAGCTCGGGCCGGCGCAGCAGCTCGACCGCCGCGAAGAACGCGTCCATGTCGAGGTGGAGGATCCGGCGCGCGGCGGGCACGGCGCCCGCGAGTCTGCCACAGGCGGCGCCGCGACCGCCGAGAGCTCGCCGCGCCGGCCGCTCCGGAAGGAGCCGACGCGCCCCGCTCGATCGCGCAGCGGGCGCTCAGGACGGGGCGAGCGTCGCCTTGAGCCGCAGCCGCGAGCCCGGCACTTCCCCTTCGAAGCCGGCGCCGGTCTTCTTGAGCACGAAGCTCGCCCTGCCGCACACGGCCTGCGGCACCATCGGACGCCAGGTCGCCTGCAGCGTCAGGACCGAGCCGTCGAAGCGGCCGGTCAGCGGCTCGTCCTTCATCCCGCACACATTGCCCGACGCGTTCATCTTGCCTTCGATCGAGCCGTCCGCGTTCTGCTTGTCGATCACGACCGACAGCGTGCCGTTGAGCGGCACGTTCCGATCGGTCACGCCGCTCCAGGACCCGGTCATGGATTTCGGCAGCTCGGTTTGAGCGACCCCGCTCGCTGCGAGCCCCAACGAGAGGGACACGAGGACGATCCGAATCGCACGCCGCGTCATCATTGTTCGCTCCCTGTCGAAGTTACGACTGCGCTGCTCGCCGCGAGCCGACGAACCGCGGCCCGGGCGCGCGCGAGTCTGCCACAGGCGCTGCGGCGTGCGCCGGCCACGCCGCGCCCCGGGCGATGGCGGACGTGCTAGCTTTGGCGCTCGCGCGCGCACCGGACATCGCCATGAACGCCCCGATCCAGACCGAAGACGCCTTCCACCGGCTCATTCACGAGCACCACGTGTACGGGCTGTGGGAGATCGCCAGCCAGATGACCCCGCACCCGCGGCCCGAGGCGGTGCCCTACCACTGGAAGTGGTCGGTGCTCGAGCGGGTGGTCGAGCAGTCGGCCACCGCCGTGCCGGTGGGCGACGAGCGCCGCGCCATGCAGCTCTTCAACCCCGGGCTGAACGGGCAATGGGCCACCACCAACACGCTCATCGCCGCGGTGCAGGTGCTGCTCCCGGGCGAGATCGCACGCGCCCATCGCCATTCGCCGGCCGCGATCCGCTTCATCATGCAGGGGAACGGCGCGTATACCGCCGTGGAGGGCGAGAAGGTCGTCATGCACGAGGGCGACCTGATCCTGACGCCGAGCTGGCAGTGGCACGACCACGGCAACGAGACCGACGAGACGGTGGTGTGGATGGACGGGCTCGACGTGCCGCTCACCAAGGCGCTCAACTGCATCTTCTTCGAGATGCACGAGCAGCAGCGCGCGCAGGTGAGCAAGCCGGTCAACGGCTCGAAGGCGCTCTACGGCCACGGCCATCTCGCGCCGACCTGGGTGACGGAGCGCCCGCGCTTCTCGCCGCTCATGCTCTACTCCTACGACCAGACGCTCGAAGCGCTGCACGCGCTGCGCGAGCGCGACGGCTCGCCGTACGAGGGCATCGCGCTCGAGTACACCAACCCGCAGACCGGCGGCCCGGTGACCCCGACCATCGCCTGCCGGATCCAGCTCGTTCGCCGGGGCGAGAAGCTCAAGCCGCGCCGCGTCACCGGCAGCTCGGTCTTCCACGTCGTGCAGGGCAAGGGCCGCAGCGTGATCGACGGCCACGTGTTCGAGTGGGGCCGCGGCGACATCGTCGCCCTGCCCTCCTGGGCGCTGCACGAGCACGCGAACACCGGCGCCGAGGACGCGATCCTCTTCTCGATCAGCGACCGGCCGGTGATCGAGGCGCTCGGCCTCTACCGCGAAGCGGCCGCGTAGGCGCACCGGGCGGGCTCGGCCCGCGCACGTCCCCGCCGACGGGCTCACGCCCTGAGCCACTGGCGGGCGTACGCTCCTCGCCGTCGGTGGTGCTGCCCCCTCGCTCCCTCAGCCCGCCGCGATCGCCGAGTTAATCGACAACTTGCGGGCGATTCACCAAGTGCCGCTAAAGCGTCGCCCACCTCCTTCGGCCCCGCCTGCCGGTCCCGCCGGCACGGGGTCTTTTTTGCCGGCGAGACGGCCCCGGCGGTGTATCTTCGCGATTGTCCTGCGCGCCGACGCCCGCTCTCCGACCAGCGACCCGCCGTGAGCCCGATCTCCGACTTCTGGGACGCCGCGATCGTGCCGGCGCTCGTCGAGTACATCCGCATCCCGGCGAAGTCGCCGCACTTCGACCGCGAGTGGCAGTCGCAGGGCCACATCGAGGCCGCGGTGCAGCTCGCCGCCCGCTGGTGCCGGGCGAACGCGCTCGCCGGCATGCGGCTCGAGGTGGTGCGCCTCGAAGGCCGCACGCCAGTGCTCTTCATCGAGGTCGAAGGCTCGGGCAACCGCGCGGTGCTCCTCTACGGCCATCTCGACAAGCAGCCGGAGATGACCGGCTGGCGCGACGGGCTGGGGCCCTGGACGCCGGTGATCGACGAGGGGCGGCTCTACGGGCGCGGCGGCGCCGACGACGGCTACGCGGTGTTCTGCGCCCTCGCGGCGCTCCGGCACCTGCAAGCCGAGGGCCTCGCGCACGCGCGCGCGGTGATCCTGATCGAAACCTGCGAGGAAAGCGGCAGCTTCGACCTTCCCGCCTACCTCGATGCGCTCGCGCCCCGCATCGGCGAGGTCGACCTCGTGGTCGGCCTGGACTCGGGCTGCGGCAACTACGAGCAGCTCTGGGGCACGACCTCGCTCCGCGGGCTCGTGAACGGCGTGCTCACCGTCGAGGTGCTGACCGAAGGCGTGCATTCGGGCGACGCGGGCGGCGTGGTCGCGTCGAGCTTTCGCATCGCCCGCTCGCTCATCGAGCGCGTCGAGGCGGCCGAGACGGGGGTCATCAAGGATGCCATCTTTCACGCCGCGATCCCGCCGGAGCGCGTGGCGCAGGCCGGGCGCGCCGCGCAGGTGCTCGGCGAAGCGCTGTGGCGCAAATTTCCGCTGGTGGACGGCATGCGGGCGACGCACCCGGCGCCCGCGGAGCTGGTCCTGAACCGGACCTGGCGGCCGGTGCTCGCGGTGACCGGCGCGGGCGGCCTTCCGCCGCCGTCGAGCGCGGGCAACGTGCTGCGGCCGAAGACCGAGCTCGTGCTGTCGCTGCGGCTGCCGCCCACCGTGAACGCCGGGCGCGCCGCGCAGCGCTTTAAGGAGATTCTCGAGACCGACCCGCCCTATGGCGCGCGCGTGCGCTTCGAGTACTTGCAGGCGGCGACCGGCTGGCACGCGCCGCCGACCGCCGCATGGCTGGAGAACGCGCTGGATCAGGCTTCGCGGGCGCACTACGGCAAGCCGGTGATGTGGATGGGCGAAGGCGGCACGATCCCGTTCATGGCGATGCTCGGCGAGCGGTTTCCGCAGGCGCAATCCTTCATCACCGGCGTGCTCGGGCCGCACTCGAACGCCCACGGCCCGAACGAGTTCCTGCACATCCCGTACGCCAAGCGGCTCACGGCCTGCGTCTCCGACGTGCTCGCCGCGCACGTCCGGCGGTCGGCATGAGCCACTCGCGCTCGCCCGCGACGCTCTGCCTGATCGCGCTCGCGCTCGCGGCCCCGGGCGCGGCGGCAGCGAAGATTCTTCCCGAGGCCGAGCGGCTCGCCGAATGCCTGAGCCTTGCCGACTGGACGCTCGCCGCCGGGGAGGCGCGGCGCGCCGACGTATCGAAGGAGGAGCACGCGAATGCGGCCCCGGCCGAAGCGACGCCGCAGCGCGCGGCGCGCCTTGCGGCGATCGAGGCCGTGTACCGCGACCGCCCCGGCGATCTCAGCGACTACATCGCGGCGAAGCTCGGCGCGTGCCTGCGGCAGGGCGGCCACGACCTGAGCGACCTCGCCGCAAAGGGGTGCTACGACCAGACGTTGTGGGCGGGAATGTTCTTCGCGTCCAAGCGGCGCGGCGTCGCGCTCGAGCGGCTGATCGAAGGCTACCGGGGCGCCGGCGACGGCGCCGCGCCGCTCGCCGGTCTCGCGGCAGCGGTCTACCGCTCGCCGCAGCCCGAAGCCGACTTCCGGCGCGAGCTTTTTCTCGGCTGCGTAATCAGGTAGCGCGCCGGCGCGGCGTCACGGCGTCACGCCGCTTCGCGTCAGCTGCCGCCGGACATCGCGCAGCTTCGCCTTGACCCGCGCCGCGTTTCCGGCGCCCATGCGGAGGAGGATCTTCTGTCCCGCCGAGCGCGCCTCCAGCGCGGGATCGGCGAACTCGTACATCACCCAGGGCCGCTCGAGCTTGATCGGGCCCTTGACCTCGGGCGGCACGACCCGGATCGGCCCTCTGACGTCGGGCGTCGCGAGCAGATGGTCGATGACGTCGATCACCCGGTCGTTGAAATACCGGTTCGGGTACCCGAGCTCCGCGTAGGCCCGCTGGAAGAGCGGGTAGAGGCGCGCATAGAGCGCGACGAGCTTGCCGGTGTCCGCCGCCTCCATCGCCCGGAGGAACGGCTCGTAGCGGCGATCGTTCTCCGGGCTGAGATGGACGGCCGCGCCGCTTCCGGTCGTGGTGAAGCGCCCCGCGGTCGGCTTCACCGGCCACGAGCGCGAGGGGGCCTTCTGGCGCGGAAGGTTGTCGACCGTCGCGACGACCCGGCGGATGATGCCGGTGTCCTCGAGGAGCACGCCGAGCGAGGCGCGCGCGACGATCGTCGCGAGCGCTTCGAGGACCAGCGGGTCGCTCTTGTCCAACGGCGGCAAGGGCGCGGCGTGCTGCGCGGGTTCCTCGGCGGGAGGCTTCGCCGGTTCCGGCCGCGCCTCCTCGATCGGATGGCGGACCTGCGGCTCGGCCGGCGTCGCGGGCGGTGGCGGCGCGGGCGCCTCGACCCGTGGCGGTTGCGGCGCGGGCGGTGCCTCGGCCTGCTGCTGCCACCAGTAGTAGGCCCCGACCGCGATGGCGGCCCACACGAGCAGCAGGATCACCCACCAGACCGGTCTCGCCATCAGAAAGTCTCCGTCCAGGGTCGCAGCTCGATCTCCCAGGTCCAGGCGCTGCGCGCCTGGTCGTGGATGGCGAGGTACGTGGCGGCGATGGCGTCGGGGTCGAGGAAGCCGTCGGGCCCGCGCTCGGTGCGCGCCTCGCCCGGCTGGCGGATGCCGCCGTCGATGACGAAGTGCGCGACGTGGATCCCCTTGGGCGCCAGCTCGCGCGCCATGCTCTGCGCGAGGCCGCGCAGCGCGAACTTGCCCATCGCGAAGGAGGCCGACTGCGCGTAGCCCTTCACGCTCGCCGAGGCGCCGGTGAAGAGGATGCTGCCGCGGCCGAGCGGGAGCATGCGCTTCGCCGCTTCCTGCGCGACGAGGAATCCGCCGTATGCGGTGACCTCGAGCGCCCGCCACACCTGCGCCGGATCGATCTCGGCGAGCGCGCCGCGGACGCGGCTGCTCGCGTTGTACACGACGAGCGTCGGTGCCCCGAGCTCGGCTTCGACGGCGCGGTACAGCACCCGCACCGCCGAAGGCTGCGAAGCGTCGCACGCGTAGGCCCGCGCGCCGGTCTCGGCGACGAGCGCGGCGAGCTTCTCGGTGTTGCGGGCGGCCAGGGCGACCTTCATGCCCCGTTTTCCGCAGGCGCGCGCGAGCGAGGCACTCAGGCCTTTGCCGGCTCCGACGATCAGTGCGATCTCGTTCGGCATGGGTGGCTCCCGGTGGGGGGCGGAAAAAGGCGAGCTTAGCGCGAGCGCGCCCCGGACGATGGACCGCTTCTTCCGCCCCGAGTTCGGAGCACGGGGGCGATTCGTGTATACTGCGCGCCGTTCGACGCACTTCCATCCGGTCAGCGTCGGGCCATCGCGGTCGTTCCCGGACTTCCCCGATCTTCATCCACGTAGTCACGTCTGCCTGAACCGGTTCTGCGGCCTTCCAGCCGCTGCAGGCCGGCGAGGCGCGGGCGCGCGAGCGCGTCCCGCTCCGCCAGTCGGCGCGCGCTAGCGCCGAAGTACAGGAGATTCGCTTGACTCAGTCGTTTGCTGACCTCGGCCTCGCGGCCGAGCTCGTTCGTGCGGTCGCCGAAGAGGGCTACACCACGCCCACGCCCGTCCAGGCCAAGGCCATTCCGCCGATCCTCGAGGGCCGCGACGTCCTCGCCGGCGCGCAGACCGGCACCGGCAAGACCGCCGGCTTCACGCTGCCGCTGCTGCAGCGCCTCTCGCGCCATGCCCATCACGGCGGGCGCCACTCGGTCCGCGCGCTCATCCTCACGCCGACCCGCGAGCTCGCGGCGCAGGTCGAGGACAGCGTGCGCACCTACGGGCGGCACCTGAAGCTGCGCACCGCCCTCGTGTACGGCGGCGTGGGCTTCACGCCGCAGGTGGAGGCGCTGAGCCGCGGCGTCGACATCCTCGTCGCCACTCCCGGCCGGCTGCTCGATCACCTCGGCCAGAAGACCGTGAGCCTCGCCCACGTCGAGATCCTCGTGCTCGACGAGGCCGACCGGATGCTCGACATGGGCTTCATCCACGACATCCGGAAGGTGCTCGCGGTGCTACCGCCGCAGCGGCAGAACCTGCTCTTCTCCGCGACCTATTCCGACGAGATCCGCACGCTCGCCGACTCGATCCTGCGCCGCCCCGCGCTCGTCGAGGTCGCGCGCCGCAACGCCGAGTCGGAGCTCGTGACGCAGCGCGTCCATCCGGTCGACCAGAGCCGCAAGCGCGCGCTGCTCGCGCATCTCGTCGCCGCCGGCGACTGGCGCCAGGTGCTCGTCTTCACGCGCACCAAGCACGGCGCGAACCGGCTCGCCGAGCAGCTCTGCAAGGACGGGATCGAGGCGACCGCCATCCACGGCAACAAGAGCCAGGGCGCGCGCACGCGGGCGCTCGCGGGGTTCAAGGCGGGCGAGGTGCGCGTGCTGGTCGCGACCGACCTCGCGGCGCGCGGGCTCGACATCGAGCAGCTGCCGCACGTCGTGAACTACGAGCTGCCGAACGTCCCCGAGCACTACGTGCATCGCATCGGCCGCACCGGCCGCGCCGGCAGCCCCGGCGAGGCGATCTCGCTCGTCGCGCCCGAGGAGCACGCTTTCCTCGCCGACATCGAGAAGCTGCTCAAGCGCCGGGTCGACCGCGAAGTCGTGCCGGGGTTCGAGCCTGGAACGAAGCCGCAGGAGCCACGCGCCGACGTTGCACGGGCTGCACGCCCGGCGCAGAACGAGTCGCGGCACCCACGCGCGAAACAGCCGGCCCCGAGGCCCGCGGCAACGAGGCAGCAGCAGCGAGGGCACCCGTCGCATCCTGCCCCGCACGCGCGAGCGTCCGCCGCCCCCGTCCGCGGGCAACCGACGGCGCGACCCGCGCCCGATCCGGAGCGCCAGCCCGCCTCGCATGCCAACGCGCAGTTTCCTTCCTCCGGGCCGGCGCAACCGGCGGCGCGGCGCGGCGGCGCGCATGCGCGAAGCGACCGGCCGGCGCAGGTGCCCGCCCTGCTGCGCGGCGCGTCGCGGCGCACCGACTGAGTTCATTCAAAAGAGGAGTGGCACATGGAAATCTTCGTAGGCAACCTCGCTCCCCAGACCACCGAAGCGGAGCTGACCGAGCTCTTCAAGGCGTTCGGCGAAGTGCGGTCGGCGGAAGTGAAGCGCGATCTCTTCAGCGGCGCCTCCAAGGGCTTCGGGTTCGTCGAGATGCCGGGCAAGCAGCACTCGCTCAACGCGATCGCGGGCCTGAACGGCAAGGACCTGAACGGCCAGCCGCTGCGGGTCAACGAGGCGCAGTCCCGCGTCGGCCGCGGCGGCCCGCGGCGCCGGCGCTAGAGCCGAGGACCGGAGATGGCGAAAGAAGAGCTGGTCGAGCTCGAGGGCGTCGTGAGCGAGGTGCTGCCCAACACCTCGTTTCGCGTCACGCTGCAGAACGGGTCGGCGGTCATCGCGTACGCCTCCGGCAAGATGCGCAAGCACCGGATCCGCATCCTCGCGGGCGACCGCGTCAAGCTGGAGATGTCGCCTTACGACCTGACCAGAGGCCGGATCAATTTCCGGCACAAGGACGACGCGCCGCCGCGCCCCGCGCCCCGGCCGGCCCAGCTCCGCAGGCGCTAGGCCTACATCCCTCCTCTCCCCGCCGGGGTGAGCGGGCAAGTCACTCGGGCGCGAGCCAGCCGACGCGCCGGTCGCCCTCGCCGGCCGGCGCGAGCGCACGCCACAGCCAGTCGAGGAGCGGCCCCGCCGCCGCGTCGAACCGAAACGGCGGGTTCACCACGAGCATCCCGCAGCCGCGCAGGGACGCCGTCCAGCGCTCGGGACGGACCGCGAGCTCGAGCTGCAGGATCTTGCGGATCGCGGTGGCGGCGAGCTCGCGCTCGAACGCACGCATCGTCGGCGGCTCCATGAGCGGATACCAGATCGCGTAGACCCCCGTCGCCCAGCGCTCGTGCGCATCGGCGATCGCGCCGACGAGGCGCCTGAACTCGCCCGCGCGGTCGAACGACGAGTCGACGAGGACGAGGCCGCGCCGCTCCTGCGGCGGGAGGTGCGCCTTGAGCGACTGGTAGCCGTCCATCAGGTGGACCGCGACCCGGCGGTCGCGCGCGAACAGGTCCGCGAGCGCGGCGGCATCGGCCTTGTTCAGCTCGGAGAGCACCATCCGGTCGCCCGGCCGGAGCAGCTCCCGCGCGACCCGCGGCGAGCCCGGGTAGAAGCGCAGCGTGCCGTCCGGATTCTCGGCGCGCACCACGTCCAGGTACGGCGCCAGGGCCGCCGGGACATCCCGCCGGTCCCACAGCCGCGCGATCCCGTCGCGAAACTCGGCGTTCTGCCGCGCCCAGGGATGGGTCAGGTCGTAGCGTCCGACGCCGGCGTGCGTGTCGACGTAACAGAGCGGCTTCGGCTTGGCGGCGAGCGCGGCGAGCAGCCGGACGAGCAGCGCGTGCTTGAAGACGTCGGCGAAGCCGCCGGCGTGGAAGTGGTGGCGATAGGCGAGCATGCCATCACGGCTGGTCGTACTTGCGCGCGCTCCCGCGCGCCTTCTCGATCGGGTACTTGGCGGCGTTGAGCGCGAGCTTCTTCGTCGCCGCCGCCAGCGGGTCGATCCCGAGCCGGTCGGCGAGCTCGACGAGATAGATCAGCACGTCGGCGATCTCGAGCTCCACCGCGGCCCGCACCTCGGGGGCGAGGTGGTCCGCCTCGTGCGGGGTCAGCCACTGGAACTGCTCGACCAGCTCGCCCGCCTCGACGACGAGCGCCATCGCGAGGTTCTTCGGATTGTGGAACTTGTCCCACTCGCGCTCGGCGACGAAGACCCGCAGGCGCGTGCGGAGGGTGTCGAGGCTGTCGATCCGGGTCATGGCGCGGCGCTCGTCGAGTGAGGATCGCCGCGCAGTATAGCGACGGCGCGCGCGCGCTCAGTCGCCCAGCCGGCGGACGCCGTCGGCGAGGAGGCTCGCGAGCGCGATGGCGTTGGTGGGATGCGGCACGCTGTCGGTGCTCCACACGTCGCCGACGCCGGCGCGGCGCAGCGCGTCGAGCGCGTCGTCGACGAACAGCCCGTGGGTGACGATCGCGCTCACCTCCACCGCGCCGCGCGCGCGGCAGGTGCGCGCCGCCGCGGCGAGCGTGTGCCCGGTGCTCGCGACGTCGTCCACGAGCACCACCTCCCGCATCTCGACCCCGATCTCGGGGAGCTCGACGCTCACGTCGCGGTCGCCGCGCCGCTGCTTAGCGCCGACCGCGAACGGGCAGCCCGCGGCCTGCGCGACCGCTGCGACCCACTGCGCCGATTCGGCGTCCGGCCCGACGAGCAGCGGCGAGCGCGACCGCGCGCGCACCAGCGCGCCGATCAGCGGCGCGGCGCCGAGCGCGATCACCTGCTTCGCCGGCAGCGCGTCGGCGAGCGTCGCCGTGCGATGCAGATGCGGATCGACGGTGACCAGGTGGTCGAAGTAGCGGGCGAGCAGCCGCCCGATGATGCGCTGGCTCACCGCCTCGCCGTCGCGGAACGCGGTGTCCTGCCGCATGTAGCAGAGATACGGCGCGACGAGCGTGAGCCGTTTCGCCCCGAGGTCCGGCGCCGCCTCGGCGGCGAGCAGGAGCTCGACGAGCTTGTCGTTCGGCCGGTCGAGGCTGCGGCAGAACAGCACGTGCTCGGGCAGCGCCGCCGGCAGCGTGACCTTGCTCTCGCCGTCCGGGAAACGGTGCACCTCGGCGATCGCGCACCGCGCGCCGAGCCGGTCGGCGAGCGCGCGCGCCTGCGCCGCGGACTCGGGAAAACCGATGATCATCCGCACCGCTCCGGGGGCTGCGACATGCGGCACCCTACGTCATCCGGTGCGGTTTGGGGAGTGGGGCGATGCGAGCGCGCGGCGCCGGTGGCGGTCATCGAATAGACTCGCGCGGTTTTCCGCAGCCGGGCCGCCAGGGAAGCGAGAGGGATGCGAGGGTGAACGGCTCAGTTCCGCGAAGCGGCGGCGCGTGACCGCGGCCGGCTCGCCGCCGCCCGCGGCGCCCGAGCGCGCGCCGCTCAGCCGGGGCCTGATGGCGCTGCTCGCGACGCTCGTCTTCGCGACCGCCGCGACCGTCCACTTCCAGACGCCGATACTCCCGGAGTTCGGCCGCGAGTTCGGCGCCGACGCCGCTGCGGTCGGCTGGGTGGCGACGCTCACGTTCGGCGGGTTCCTCGTCGGCAACCTCTTCCTCGCCCCGCTCGGCGACCGCTACGACAAGCGCCGGCTCGTCCTCGTCAAGCTCGCCGGGCTCGCGCTCGCGGAGCTCGCCATGGCGGCGGCGCCGACGCTCCCGCTGCTCGCTGCGGCGGCGTTCGCGGCGGGGATCTGCGCGAGCGTGTCGCAGCACGCGGTGCCGCTGGTGGCCGAGCTGGCGGCACCCGGCGAGCGCGGGCGCGCCGTCGGAACCGTGCTCTCGGGGCTCTTCCTCGGGGTGCTCTTCGGGCGCGTGGGCGGCGGACTCGTCGCGTCGCACCTCGGCTGGCGCTGGACGTACGTGCTCTCCGCCGTGATGCTGGCCGCCGTCGCGCCGGCCGTGATCGCCCGGCTGCCGAGCGTGCCGGCCAAGACGCGCCTCGCGTACGGTGCGCTGCTCGGCTCGCTCTTCCGGCTCCTGCGCGACCGCGCCGACCTGCGCCGCGCCTCCGCGGTCCAGTTCCTGCTCGGCATCTGCTACGGCGGCTTCTGGGCCACGTTCGCGCAGATGCTCGCGACGCTCCACGGCCTCGGGCCCGCCGCCGCCGGGCTGATCGGGATCCCGGGCGCGGCCGGGATCCTCGTCGCCCAGCCCGCCGGCCGCTGGATGGATCGCAGCGGCGTCGGGCCGGTCGTCACCGCCGGCATCTGCCTCGTGGCGGCGGCGTACGTCACGTTCGGCTTCGGCGTGGTCACGGTCGTCGCGGTCGTGCTCGGCGCCGTGCTCCTCGATTGCGGGTTGCGCGCGGCGATGGTCGCGAACCAGGCGCTCGTCACCGGCGCCGATCCCGACGCGCGCAGCCGCTCGAACACGGTGTTCGTCGTCCACGTCTGGGGCGGCAATACGGCCGGAGCGTTCGTCGCGACGCTCGCCTGGGCCTACGCCGGCTGGCCGGGCGTCTGCGCGAGCGGGTTGCTCGCCTCGCTCGGCGCGCTCGCGGTCTACCTGCGAGGGCGCAAGACGACCGCCTACAATGGCTGACCATCACCGCAGGAGCACCGTTCATGCCCGCCACGACCACCCCGACCGGCCTGATCATCGAGGACCTCACCGTCGGCAAGGGCGACCTCGCCGCCGCCGGCGAGCAGGTGACGGTGCACTACACCGGCTGGCTCACCGACGGCACCAAGTTCGATTCGAGCAAGGACCGCAACGACCCGTTCGTCTTCGCGCTCGGCGAGCGCAGCGTGATCGCCGGCTGGGACGAAGGCGTGCAGGGCATGCGGGTGGGCGGCGTGCGCAAGCTCACGATCCCGCCGGCGCTCGGCTACGGCGCGCGCGGCGCCGGCGGCGTGATCCCGCCGAACGCGACGCTCGTCTTCGAGGTGGAGCTGCTCGGCGTGGGCTGAACGGCGCGCCGGGTGTCGAGATGTAACTTCTGTAACCGGCGGTTACAAATCGCCTCGGAGCGAGCGCGCTGCCGCATCATGTCGCCACGATAAGCGCGCGGGCCCGCTCGACGGGGGCTCGCGTGAGGCGCCGACTGGCGACGGGAAGATCTTCGGGCTGCGGGATGTTCGCAGCCAGGAGGTGGGCATGAAGTCTCTGAGCGGTCTCGCGGCTGCGCTCGCGGTCCTGGGGGTTGGCGCGCTCGCCAGCGATCCGGCGTTCGCGTCTCGCGGCGGCCATGGCGGTCACTTCCACGGCGGCCATTTCAAGGGCCACGGTGGCCACTTCAAGGGCCACGGCGGCCACTTCCACGGTGGCCACTTCCACAAGAGCCGGGTCGTGATCGGGGTCGGGGTCGGCCTCCCGGTGTACTGGGGCAGCTGGTATTACCCGTCCCCGGTCTACTATTACCCGCACTACTACTATCCGCGGACGGTCGTGGTTCCCTATTCGTCCCCCGCCTACATCGAGCGGGGCGACGAGCAGGCGGCGCCGGGCGAGCAGCCCTCGCAATGGTGGTACTACTGCGCCGACGCAAAAGCGTATTACCCGTACGTGAAGGAATGCCCCGGCGGCTGGCAGCGCGTCGCGCCCCAGCCTCCGCCACAGCGCTGAGAAGCGGGCCGCGATGCCACGCGTTCTGTCACCGCTCCTCGCCGCGCTCTGGCTCGGCGCGTGCGCAACCGTTCCGGCCGGTCCGAGCATGATGGCGCTGCCCGGCACGGGGAAGGACTTCGACGCGTTTCGCGCGGACGACGGCACCTGCCGGCAGTTCGCCCACGAGCAGATCGGCGGCGCGACGCCCGACAAGGCCGCCGCGAACGCCGCGGTGGGGAGCGCCGCCGTCGGCACCGCCGTCGGCGCCGCAGCGGGCGCGCTGATCGACGGCTCGAGCGGCGCCGGCGTCGGTGCGGGCGCCGGGCTCCTGGTCGGCAGCCTGGTCGGCGCCGGAATGGCGCACGGCTCGGCGCACAACGCGCAGCGGCGCTACGACGCCAGCTATCTCCAGTGCATGTACGCCAAGGGGCACCGCATCCCCGTATGGGGCCGCTATGCGTCGTCGCCCCGGCAGCCGTATTACCCTCCGCCGCCGCCCAACGCCCCGCCCCCACCCGCGCGCTGAGCCGGGCCTCCCTCCCGGCGGAAAGACCCTGCCGGGCGTATAGTGGACGCCCGAGCTTGGCGTGTCCTGAGCAGTCGCGGCAACGGAACCCCGCATCGGCGGGGTTCCGTTGTTTCCGGACCGATCGCGACGCGCGAAGGAGAGTACCGATGCTCACCACGAAGAAGATGCACCCGGTCGCGGTCTGCCGGGTGTGCCACGGGATCACGTACCGCACCGAAGCCATCAACCAGCGCTGCGGGCGCAGCCCCCAGGGCCGACGCTGCCGCGGCGTGTTCAAGAGCGCGGTGAACGACGGCGACTGGAAGGAGTGCACGGCGTGCGCCGCGAGCGGCAAGTACGAGCAGCGCCTCTGCCCGTTCTGCGACGGCATCGGCTGGCATTTCATGAAGCTGAGGGGGCTCTGAGGCGAGGCTCCGGCGACCGCGGCGCCCCGTAGACTGGGCGCATGCCGGGCGCGGACGCTCATCCCTATTCAGGCCTCACGCCCGACGTCGTCCTCGATGCGCTCCAGAGCGCGGGGCTCGTCGGCGACGGGCGCCTGCTCGCGCTGAACAGCTACGAGAACCGCGTCTACCAGATCGGCCTCGAGGACGGCGCGCCGGCGCCGTTCGTGGTCGCGAAGTTCTACCGGCCGGCGCGCTGGTCGGACGCGCAGATCCTGGAAGAGCACGCGTTCGTGCGCGAACTCGCCGAACGCGAGATCCCGGTGGTCGCGCCGCTCGAGCTGCGGGGCGCGACCCTGCGCGCGTTCGGCGGCTTCCGCTTCGCGGTGTATCCGCGGCGCGGCGGGCGCACGCCCGAGCTCGAGGATCCGCGGACGCTCGAGTGGCTGGGACGCTTCATCGGCCGCATCCACGCGCTCGGCGAAGTGCGGCCGTTCGCGGCGCGGCCGGCGCTCGACATCGAGAGCTTCGGGCGCGAGCCGCGCGATTGGCTGCTCGCGCACCGCGTCATCCCCGCGGACCTCCTCGAGCCGTGGCGGAGCATCGTCGAGCGCGCGCTCGAAGGGATCGCACGCTGCTACGAGCGCGCCGGCCCGCTGACGGCGATCCGGCTGCACGGCGATTGCCACGCCGGCAACATCCTCTGGACCGATGACGGCCCGCACTTCGTCGACTTCGACGACGCCCGCTCGGGGCCGGCGGTGCAGGACCTGTGGATGCTGCTCTCGGGCGATCGCGCCGCGATGACGCGACAGCTCGGCGACTTGCTCGCCGGCTACGAGGATTTCCGCGAGCTCGATGCGCGCGAGCTCGCGCTCGTCGAGGCGCTGCGGACGCTGCGCCTCGTCCACTACTCGGCCTGGCTCGCGCGGCGCTGGGACGACCCGGCGTTTCCCGCAGCGTTCCCCTGGTTCAACACCCACCGCTACTGGCAGGACCGGATCCTCGAGCTGCGCGAGCAGGTCGCGGCCATGGACGAGCCGCCGCTGTGGCGCGGCTAGTCCGGCGCCGGCGCATGCCGAACGCTCCCGGACGCGGCGCGCTGCGCTAGTATCCGCCCTCGATGGACGCGACTACCGACGCGCCGCCGACCGCCGGCAGCGAGCTCGAGCGCGATCTGCGGAGCGGCCGCTTCGCGGTGACCGCCGAGCTCTCCCCGCCGGTCGCGACCGATCCGGTCGAGTTCCTCGACGCCGCGCAGGCGCTGCGGGGTCTCGCGACCGCGGTGAACGTCACCGACGGGGCGAGCGCGAAGGCCCATCTCTCGGCGCTCGTCGCGGCCCACCTCCTGGTCGCGCGCGGGATCGAGCCGGTGCTCCAGCTCACCTGCCGGGACCGGAACCGGATCGCGCTGCAAGGCGATCTCCTCGGCGCGGTCGCGCTCGGGATCCGCAACGTGCTCGTGCTGCGCGGCGACGATCCCAGCGCCGGCGACCAGCCCGACACCAAACCGGTGTTCGACCTGGAGGCGGCGGCGCTGCTCGCGATGGCCCACCGGATGCGGTCGGAGCAGCGGCTGCCGTCCGGGACCGCGATCAAGGGCCCGGTCAGGCTGCTGCTGGGCGCGGCCGACACGCCGATCGACCCGCCGGCCGGATGGCGCGCCGAGCGGCTCGCCGCGAAGGCCGATGCCGGCGCCGCGTTCATCCAGACGCAGTTCTGCATGGACGTCGCGGTGGTGCGGCGCTACGCGGCGCGGCTCCTCGAGCTCGGGCTCGCGCAGCAGCTGCCGATCCTGATCGGGGTCGCGCCGATCCCGTCGGCGCGTTCCGCCCGGTGGATGAAGGAGAAGCTGTTCGGCACGCTGATCGCGGACGACATCGTCGAGCGCCTGGAGCGCGCGCCGGACCCGAAGCGCGAAGGGAAGAAGATCTGCATCGAGCTCATGCAGGAGCTCGCGGAGACGCCCGGCATCGCCGGGGCGCACGTCATGGCCCCGCAGAACCACGCCGCGATCGCGGAGGTCGTCGCGGCGTCCGGCGTCAAGGGAAAGCAGCGCGCGGCCGCGCGTCAGCCCTGACGATCCGCTCGCCGCGGCCTCCGCTGGTGCCGTTCCGACTTGCTCGGCCCAGAAACCGGGGCACCCGCGAATCCTGCTGGCGGTTCACGCGCAGCGGTCGGAAATCGTTGGAACGGCGCTAGCGCGCCGCGGGCAGCCGTTCGCGCCGCAGCGGCCGGAACAGGAACAGCGCCGCGATGACGAGCGCCGCGCCGGCGAGCTGGATCGGCGCGAGGTACTGCCCGAGCACCAGCGCCGAGAGGAGCACCGTGGCGATCGGCTCGAAGTTCATGTAGAAGCCGGTCTTCACCGGCCCGAGCGCGGTCGCGGCGACGAAAAGGCCGATCACCGCGAACGCGTAGAAGAACGGCACGCCGAGGATCCCCGTCCACCCCGCCGGCGAGCTCGGAAAGGCCGCGTCGCGCGTGACCGCGACGGCGAGCACGAAGATCGCCGCGGTCGTGACCGTCATCCAGAACACCGCCGGGCGGGTGTCCCGGCCGTGGAAGCAGTGGTCGGTCAGCAGGAAGACGCCCGACCAGGCGAACGCGCTGATCAGGGCGAGCCACACCCCGCGGGCCTGCGCGGCCGTGAAGTCGACGTTGAGGGCGAGCCCGACGCCCACGAACGCCAGCACCAGCCCGCACAGGCTCCGCCACCGGAAGCGGTCCTTGCCGAGCGCCCAGGCCGCCACGCTCGTGATCGCCGGCCACAGGTAGAAGATCAGGATCGCGAGCGGCACCGGAATCTCGCCGATCGCGGCGTTGATCGTGTAGTTGTTGAGGCAGAGCAGGCAGCCGATCGCCATCGCGACGGCGCGGTCGCGCCCGGTCATCGCGAGGCTCACGCCGGCGAGCCGGAAGTAGGCGAGGAAGAGCGCCAGCACCCCGACCGCGCGGACCGTCACGACGGTGAGCGGGTTCGCTCCGCCCTCGAGCGCGAGCCCGGTGCATACGCCCACCATCGCGAACGCGGTCGCGACGACGAGGACGTGGGCGGGCGTCGGGGCGTTCATCGGCGGCAGGTGTTGTTCTCGATTGGACGCCGGGGGCCGTGCTCGCGACGCCGCTGCCGACGGTGAGCGGCAGCACCGCAAGTCTGCCACGGTCGACGGAAACGCAAGCGGCTTGCGGCCGGCGGCTGGGAGGAATCCCACCGCGGCCGACGCTGTCCAACGCCGATCGGGGCCGACCACGGCGGCGATTGCCGGGGCTCGCGGACTGAATTACGATGCCGCGTTGGCTACCGTCACCTGAGGAGGAGGACGATGATGACTACCAGAAGCAGACTGCCGCAGGTGCTCGCGGCGGGGGTGCTCGCGGCGTTCGCCGTGGGCGCGCAGGCGCAGACGGTCAAGGTCGGGGTGAAGCTCACCTACACCGGGATCGGCGCCGAGTTCGCGCAGCAGATCGACCGCGGCATGCAGATGTTCATGAAGCTCAACCCGGAGGCTTTCGGGTCGTGCAAGATCGAGATCGTCAAGCGCGACGGCAAGAACCCGGGCGGCGCCGACTCGAAGATCGCGGTCCAGGAACTGATCACGCAGGACAAGGTCGACCTGGTCACCGGCATCATCTATTCGGGGAACGCCATCGCCACCGCACCGCTGGTGGACGCGGCCAAGAAGCCGATGATCATCATGAACGCGGGCACGGCGTGGATCACGAACCTCTCGCCGATGATCGCGCGGGTGTCGTTCTCGATGTGGCACGCCGGGCACGCGATGGGCGATGCCGCCGCGAAGACCCTCAAGGCGAAGACCGCGGTGGTCGGCTACAGCGACTTTCCGCCGGGCAAGGACAGCCTCGAGGCGTTCAAGACCGCGTTCGAGGCCGCCGGCGGCAAGGTGATCGACGAGATCCCGATGGGCGGTCCGGCGCAGGTGCCCGACTTCACGCCGTTCTTCCAGCGCGCCAAGGACAAGAAACCCGACGTGTTCTTCGTCTTCGTGCCCGCCGGCGATCACGCCGTGGGCGTCGTCAAGACCTACGCCGCGCTCGGCATGCGCCAGGCCGGCATCAAGCTGATCGGGCCCGGCGACATCACCCAGGACTTCAAGCTGCAGGCGATGGGCAAGGACGCGGTCGGCCTGATCACGATGCACCACTATCACGCCGACCTCGACAACCCGGCGAACAAGCGCCTGGTCGCGGCCTGGCGGAAGGAGTACGGGGCGGACACGACGCCCGACTTCATGGGCATCCAGGGCTACGACGGCATGGCGGCGATCGCGCACGTCGCGCGCACGCTCAACTGCAAGATCGATCCCGACAAGGCGATGGCGGCGCTCAAGGGCTGGAAGTTCGCCGACAGCCCGCGCGGTCCGATCATGATCGACCCGGTGACGCGCGACGTGGTCATGAACGAGTACCTGAGCGAGCTCGTGATGAAGGACGGGCGCCTCTATCAGAAGACCATCGGGACGATCCAGAGCGTGAAGGACATGTGCAAGGAGCTCAAGGTCGGCCGGTGCGGCAAGTAGCGCCGCCCGAGCGCTTCGGCAAGCTCCCGGCCGCCGCCACCGCGGGCGGCGGCTTCTTTTAGGTGCTCGGCGCGCTCGCCGGGACGTCCATCCGATGGACCTGATCAGCATCGCCCTCGGCGGGCTCGCCGCCGGCATGGTGCTGTTCATCGTGTCGGTCGGGCTCTCGGTCACGATGGGGCTGATGGGCTTCGTAAACCTCGCGCACGGCGGCTTCGCGATGCTCGGCGGCTACGTGATCGTGCAGACGATGAAGACCTGGGGCCTGCCGTTCTTCGTCGCGCTCGCGATCGGGTTCGTCGCGATCGCGGCGCTCTCGGCGGTGTTCGAGCGGCTGCTCTACGCGCGGCTGTACCGGGCTTCCGAGCTCGACCAGGTGCTGTTCACGATCGGCCTGGTGTTCGTGATGATCGCCTCGATCACGATCATCTTCGGCCCCGAGACGCAGACGGTGGTGCTGCCGGCGTGGCTGCGCGGCCAGACCGACCTCGGCTTCATCCGCTACCGCACCTACAGCCTCGCGATCATCGCGGCCGGGGTGCTGCTCGTGATCGCGCTGTGGCTCGGCTTCGAGCGCACGCGCATCGGCGCCAAGATCCGCGCCGCGGTCGACAACCGGCGCATGGCCGAATCGCTCGGCGTCGACGTCGGGCGGCTGTTCACCATCACGTTCGCGTTCGGCGGCGGCCTCGCGGCGGTGGGCGCCGGCCTGGGCGCGGAGATCCTCGGCCTCGACCCGCAGTATCCGCTGCGCTATCTCGTCTACTTCCTGATCGTCGTCGCGGTCGGGGGCATGGGGCGCGTCACCGGCGTGTTCTTCGCGGCGGCGCTGATCGGGATCGCCGACTTCGCCCTCAAGATCCAGTTTCCGAAGGGCGGCACGATGTTCATCTACGCCCTCACCCTGGTGCTGCTGCTGTGGCGGCCGCAGGGCCTGTTCGGCAGGCGCACCGGATGAGCGCGCGCGAGCTCGGCCTCGCGGCCGCCAGGGCGCTCGCCGATCGCCACCGCCTGAAGTGGTGGGAGGCGCTGCCGTGGCTCGCCGGGCTCGCGGTGTTCTTCTTCCTCCCGAGCTACCTCGCGCTCAGCACGCAGCTCGTCATCGTCATCCTGTTCGCGCTGTCGCTCGACCTCGTGCTCGGCTACGCGGGCATCGTCACCCTCGGCCATGCGGCGTTCTTCGGCGCCGGCGCCTACACCGTCGGCATGCTCGCGGCGCATGCCGGCTGGAACGAGCCGCTGAGCGGGCTCGCGGCGGCCGCCCTGGTGGCGGGCGCGATCGGGCTGGCGAGCGGCCTCGTGCTGCTCCGCACGCAGGGGCTCACGCTGCTGATGCTGACGCTGTGCACCATGACGCTGCTCGAGGAGAGCGCGAACATGGGCCACGAGTACACCGGCGGCTTCGACGGCATGCCGGGCCTGAGCTTCCAGCCGATCCTCGGCCTGTTCCCGTTCGACGTGCTGTATTTCCGGTCGCAGTACCTGTACGCGCTGGCGGTGCTCTTCCTCTGCTTCGTGGTCGTGCGCATCCTGGTGTACTCGCCCTTCGGGCAGAGCCTCACCGGCATCCGCGAGAACCTGCTGCGGATGCACGCGGTGGGCGCACCGGTGCGCGCGCGGCTGGTGATCGTCTACACGATCTCCGCCGCGCTCGCCGGCGTCGCCGGCGGGCTGTTCACGCAGGCGAACGCATACGTGAACCTCGCCACGCTCGGGCTCGACCGCGCCGCGGGCGTGCTGATCATGCTGATCCTGGGCGGCTACGGGAAGCTGTACGGCGCCTTCGTCGGGGCGATCGCGTACATGGTGCTCGAGCACGTGCTCGCCAAGGCGTACCCGACCGCGTGGCAGCTCGGCATAGGCCTCCTGCTCGTCGCGGTCGCGCTCTACGCGCGCAACGGCATCCTCGGGATCGCGGACGCGCTGCGGCGACGCCTGCGCGCCCCGCTCGCGCGCTGACGAGCGTCGCGTCCATGGTTCACGACGCTCCTCCCCCACCCCCGCACCCCTCTCCCGCCTCGCAGGAGAGGAGGGGTTCCAGGTGCAAACGGCTGTCGGCCGTTTGCACGAAGGTTGATTGATGGCGGCGCTGCTCGAGACCCGCGGGCTGTGCAAGAGCTTCGGCGCACTCGAGGTCGCGCGCGACATCGACTTCCGGCTCGAGCGCGGCGCGCGCCACGCGCTGATCGGGCCGAACGGCGCGGGCAAGACGACGCTCGTCAACCTGCTCACCGGCGTCGTGCCGCCCTCGCGCGGCGCGGTGCTGCTCGACGGCGACGACCTGACCGGGCTGCCGCACGCGCGGCGGGTCAAGCGCGGCATCGCGCGCACCTTCCAGATCAATCAGCTGTTCCGCGGCCTGACCGTGCTCGAGAACGTCTACATCGCGGTCGCCGAGCGCCTCGGGGCGGGCGGATCGATGATTCGCCCCGCGGGCCGGCGCGCGGACGTGATCGCGGAGGCCGCCGGCCTGCTCGAGACGCTCAAGCTCGGGGCCGACGCCGGCCGGCGCATCCACGAGCTGCCCTACGGTCGCCAGCGGCTGGTCGAGATCGCGATCGCGCTCGGCCTCAGGCCGCGGGTGCTCCTGCTCGACGAGCCGGCGGCCGGCATCCCGAGCGCGGAGAGCCACATCATCCTCGATGCGATCGCCGGGCTGCCGGAGCAGATCGCGGTGCTCATCATCGAGCACGACATGGACCTCGTGTTCCGCTTCGCCGAGCGCATCACGGTGATGGTGAGCGGCGCGATCTTCGCCGAGGGGTCGCGCGCCGAGATCGCCGCCAACCGCGAGGTGCGCGCGGTCTACCTGGGGAGCGCCGTCGATGTCTGACGCCCTGCGGCTGCGGGGCGTCTCGGCCGGCTACGGCGAGACCGTGGTGCTGGAAGGGATCGACCTTGCGCTGCCCGCCGGCGAGAGCCTGAGCGTCATCGGCCGCAACGGCGTCGGCAAGTCGACCCTGCTCGCGACGGTCATGGGCCACACCACGTTGCACGCCGGCGAAATCGCGCTCGACGGGCGCCGCATCGACGCCGCACCGGTGCACTTCCGCGCGCTCGCGGGGCTCGGCTTCGTGCCGCAGGAGCGCGAGATCTTCCCGTCGCTGACCGTGCGCGAGAACCTGGAGATCGGCGCGCGGCCGGGCCACTGGACCCTCGAGCGGGTCTTCGAGCTCTTCCCCAATCTCAAGGAGCGGCTCGGCCACGCCGGCAACCACCTGTCGGGCGGCGAGCAGCAGATGCTCGCGATCGCGCGCGCGCTGCTGACCAATCCGAGCGTGCTGCTGATGGACGAGCCGACCGAGGGGCTCGCGCCGCTGATCGTCGAGGCGCTCACCCAGGTGCTGCTGCGCCTGCGCGGCGCGGGACGGCTCTCGATCGTCCTCGTCGAGCAGAACAGCCGGGTCGCGCTCGCGTTCTCCGAGCGCACGGTGGTCATGGACAAGGGCCGGATCGTGTACGACGGCGCATCGGCCCGGCTGCGCGACGACCCCGACTACCTGGCGAGCCTGATCGCGGCGGAGTAGTGGCGAGGGACATCGCGGGGGGCGGCCCGGTCCGTGCCCACCACACGCTGCGCGCCGCCGCATGGATGGGCGGGGCGCTGCTCTCCTTCTCGCTCATGGCGGTCGCGGTGCGCGAGCTCCTCGACACCATGGGCACCTTCCAGGTCCTGTTCTTCCGCGCCTCGATCTCGTTCCTGATCGTGCTCGCGGTCCTGCCGAGCTACGGGCTCGTGGCGCTCCGGACCCGGCGGATCGGCCTCCATACGACGCGCAATGTCCTGCACTTCGGCGGGCAGGCGCTCTGGGTCTACGCGATCGGGGTGCTGCCGCTCGCGACCGTCTTCGCGATCGAGTTCACCATGCCGGTGTGGACCGCGCTGCTCGCGACGGCGCTCCTCGGCGAGCGCCTCAACCCGGGGCGGATCGTCATGCTCGTGCTCGGATTCGCCGGCATCCTGATCATCCTCCGGCCCGGCTTCGCCGTCGTCCACCCGGGCGCGCTCGCGACCCTGGCCGCGGCCGTGTGCTTCGCCGCGGTGATGGTGGCGACCAAGCGGCTCGCGGCGACGGACTCGCCGCTCGCGGTGCTCTTCTACATGTCGGTGACGCAGATGCCGCTCGCCCTCGCCATCGCGCTACCCGGCTGGGTCGCGCCGACGGCTGCCGACCTGCCCTGGATCCTCGCAGTCGGCGGCGCCGGCTTCGGCTCGCACTACTGCCTGACGCGCGCCTTCATGCTCGCCGACGCGAGCTTCGTCGTCCCCCTCGACTTCCTTCGGCTGCCGCTGATCGCGGTCGTGGGCGCGCTCTTCTATCGCGAGCCGTTCGAGCTCTTCACCATGCTGGGGGCGGCGGTGATCTTCGCCGGGATCTACTACAGCGTCACCCGCGAACACCGGGCGCCGCCCGCGAATGACGGCGCCCGAGCGTCGAGGTCATAATCGCGACCGCCCGTCGGTAGGCTCGCGGGCGCGGGCCCAGCGGGTGGAGGAGGAGGAGGACCATGAAACGGAGTTTCATCGCACTGCTGCTGGCGCTGCTCGCTCCCGGGTTGGCCGCGGCGCAGACCTTTCCGAGCAAGACGATCCGCCTGGTGTCCGGCGTGACGCCGGGAAGCGTGACCGACACGATGGCGCGCATCCTCGCGGAGAAGCTCCCGGCGAGCCTCGGCCAGCCGGTGATCGTGGAGAACCGCCTGGGGGCCGGCGGGATCGTCGGCGCGGCCTCGGTCGCGAAGGCCGAGCCGGACGGCCACACGATCAGCATCTACGCCTCGGCGTTCACCGTGTCGACCCTGCTCAACCCGGGGCTCGACCCGAAGGACCTGACCCCGGTGGCGACGATCGCGACCATGCCGACCGTGCTGGTCGCTTCCACCGAGAAGGGTTACAAGACCCTCGCCGAGCTCGTCGCCGCCGCGAAGGCGAAGCCGGGATCGCTGGTCGCCACGACCGCGGGGGTCGGCAGCGCGACGCACATGCACCTCGAGCGCTTCCGGTTCGCCGCCGGGATCGAGGTCCTCAACCTGCACATGAAGGGCGCCCCCGAGGCGCTCACCGAGGTCTTGACGGGGCGCGCCGACTTCTACTTCGCGCCGGTGTTCGCGGTGCGCAGCCACGTGCGCGACGGCAAGCTCGTCGCGCTCGGGATGGGCTCGTCGCGGCGCAGCGCGCTGATGCCGGATCTGCCGACCACCGTGGAGCTCGGCTACCCGAAGTCGGACTACAACTTCTGGGTCGGCGCGCTGATCTCGTCGCGGACGCCGCGCCCGATCGTCGAGCGCCTCAACCGGGAGTTCGACGCCGCGGTGCAGTCGGCGGACGTGCGCGAGCGCCTGCTCAAGCTCGGCGCCGACCCGCTCACGATGTCGCTGCCGGACTTCGAGGCGATGATCAGGCAGGAGCTCGCGGAGAACGCGCAGCTCATCAAGGCGGCCGGGATCAAGGCGAACTGACGCTCGAGATCGCGTCGGCAAGCCGGCGCGATCCAGTGCCCGCCGCTCCTGGCGGGCGTCAGCCGCGGTCGGGGCGAGCGCCCGGAGGGCGTGCCGAGAACAGGTCGAAGCAGGCCAGCCGCTCGATGCCGGTGATCAGCTCGCAGCGGGCCAGATAATCGGCCCGCACGGCCTCATCGAGGACCCCGGTCTCGAGGTTCGCGCAAGCGGACGTCGCCAGGACGCCGGCCAGCAGGATGAAGGACTTGATTGGTCGCATGGGGTTCTCCGCCGTTCCGCGAATAGTCGGAGATGGCGCCGCCGGCCTTACACCCCGCGGATCCGCGCCTCCCCGAGCGCGGCTTCAGTCGCTCGCGGGCTCCGCGCGCCGCATGTGCACGACGCGCTGCGGGAACGGCACCTCGATGCCGTGCTCGCGGAACTTCCGGTGGATCGCGAAGTTGATGTCGCTCCGGAACCGCCCCGGCCGAGCGCTGAGCTCGCGCGTCCAGACGCGCAGCACGAAGTTGAGGCTGCTCTCGCCGAACTCCTCGAACGTCACCGCCGGCGCCGGCTCCTTCAGGGTCGCCGGATTCTCGGCCGCGACCTCGAGCAGCAGCCGCCGCACCTGCTCCGGATCGGCGTCGTAGGACACGCCGACCGGGATCCGGAAGCGCACGGTCGGATCGTTGTAGCTCCAGTTGATCACCTGGTCCGAGATGAACCGCCCGTTCGGCACGATGATCGAGATGTTGTCGTTGGTGATCACGGTGGTCGCGCGGATCGAGATGTCGGTGACGTTGCCGGCGATCTCGCCGATCTCGATGCGATCGCCGACCTTGATCGGCCGCTCGAACAGGATGACCAGCCCGCTCACGAAGTTGCTGACCACGTTCTGCAGGCCGAAGCCGATGCCGACCCCGAGCGCGCCGGCGAGCACCGCGAAGCCGGTGAGGTCGATCCCGGCGCTCTGCAGGATGATCATGAAGCCGACGACGAGCGCCGCGTAGCGCGCGAGCTTGCCGATCGCCTCGCGGACGCCGATCTCGACCTGGCGCCGGGCGAGGATGCGGTCGGCGAGCAGCGTCTTCAGCCGGCCGGCGACGAAGAACAGCGCGACGGTGAGCGCGAGGAGATAGAGGATCGTCCACAGCGTGATCTGCGCCTGGCCGAGCGAGAAGATGGGATAGCCGAGCAGGCGGGTGAGCGTTTCGATCGCCGGACGCAGGTGTTCCATCGCGGTTCTCCTCGGTGGTTCGGGCAGCCGACCCCGGGCCGCGGCTCGCGCGGCCGGCGCCCCGGTGGGACGGAATCGATCGCGGCGGTCGGCGGCGCCGGCCGCGGCCCCGGCGGGCCGGTCAGGCGCGGCCCCAGAGCTGCTCGGTCGCGCGCCGCGCGCCCTCGCAGAGGGCGTCGAACTTCGCCCACACGACGCTCTCGTGGATCTCGTCGCTGCCGGCGAAGGTGCCGAACCCGCAGTCGGCGCCGGCGATGACGTTCTCGCGGCCGACGATGCGCGCGAAGCGCACGATGCGCTCGGCGACGAGGTCGGGATGCTCGACCAGCACGCTCGAGTGCGTGATCGTGCCCGGGATCAGCACGGTTCCCTCGGGCAGCTTGACGCTCTCCCAGACGCGCCACTCGTGCTCGTGCCGCGGGTTCGCCGCCTCGAACGAGATCGCGCCGGCGCGGACCTTCAGCATGATGTCGACGAAGTGCTTCAGCTCGAGGTCGTGGACCCGCGGGCCGATGTTGATGCCGTAGCAGGTGTGCCAGCGGACGCGCTCGCGCGGCAGGTCGCGCAGGGCGTGGTTCAGCGCCTCGACGCGCACCTCGGCCCACCTGCGGATCTGGTCGATGCTCAGGTCCGAGCGGATCACGTAGTAGGTCGCGATGTGGGGATCGTCGATCTGCACGATGAACCCGGCGTCCACGATCGCCTTGTACTCCTCGCGCATCGCCTCCGCGATCGCGAACAGGAACTCCTCCTGGGTCTTGTAGTAGCGGTTGCGCTGCCAGTCCTCGACGCTCGTCGGCGAGATCGCCGGCATGAACACGTCCTCGACGCGCCGGTTCCCGAGCGTCGCCTTCAGGTTCGCGATGTCGGCCTGGACGTGCGCGTGGCCCTTGTAGGCGATGGGACCCGTGCAGACCATGTGCCCGGCGGTCGCCGACGGGCTGGGCATGACGCGCCCGAACCACTCGTAGAACTCCGGAAACGCCTTCATCTCGCGCGAGTTCTTCCACGGGCTGCCGACGGCCTCGTGGAGCGGCTCGAACCCGGCGAGCCGCTCGTTCACGTAGTGGATGAAGCCGGGCTTGCCCATCTCGCCGTCGTCGACGATGTCCACGCCGAGCTCGGCCTGCCTGCGGACGACGTCGGCCACCGCGCCGCGCACCCGGGCGGCGAAGGCCTGCCGGTCGTAGGGCTCGCCGCGCTCCTTCGCCCGGATCATCGCGAGCAGATCGGCAGGACGCGGCAGGCTGCCGACGTGGGTCGTGAGAATGCGGTCGGTGCTCCGCACAGGTCTTAGCCCGTTAGCGCCAGGCCTTCGAAGGACGCCTGAAGCCGCGATGGCGCCTCAGCTTCTCGCCAGAGTGCGCACTCATTCGTAAATCACGTCCGCTAGATGATGATTGACCACTTGATGTTGTATCACGAACTCCGACACGCCGAAGTAGTCGGCCAATTCTGAGATCTCATCGCCACCGAGATACTCTGCAGCAATTCTGCCGCGTAGTAGATGCGATGGCGCTAGGAACTCCGCGGCAAACGCGCGGCTCGCCTGCTGAATTTGTGAGTGACTACGAGTTGCAATTGCGAGCGTCCCCTTTGCCAATCGGAAGTAGTCATACAGAGAGCGCATGAACGCGAATTTCTTTGCGTCATCTCCTCGTTTCGTAATCAAGAAACCAGGGGCACCCGTCTTGGACACTTGGGCTAGCGCGTCAAGCCCCGTTACGTCAGGAGGCTCGTACGCTACACCTACTGAGGCGTCCCCCTCTGGTCGAAAGACATCGAGTAGGTCGTAAAAAGAGCTAAAGACGTCCCCGTTTAGCTTTAGGGATTTTCGAAGTCGTCGAGCGTCTGCATAGCCCAACAACCACGGCTGGTCAACCTCGGTTCTCGCTGCGCTATCCGCGACTAACTTCTCCTTTAGCTCAGGCAAGCTAGTCCATGGAGAGTGCGCCTCCTTCAAGGAGGCCGCCGTACGATCGATCCACCGAAGTCCACGCTCAAGCGTCGATGAAGTCAATGCCGCGCAGATCTCTTGAAGCGTCTCCTGTTCAATCGACGATCCCCATCTCTCCAAAGATCTTGTGAGCCCCGGTCCAACGGAGTACGGGTCCTCACCCAAACTTGCGCTAAGGAGGCAGAACGCGACCTCCTCCGCATCCCGTCGCACTTTAACGACGCTACGCCACTCCTCATGAAGGGGCGTCGCAGTTACACCAGAATCATCGAGGCGCTGCAGTACAGCGGTAACGAACCGCTCGATTGAATTCATCACATCACTCGTCGCAGCATACGCTCTTCCCTCAGCCAAGAATTCCAATTCTTGATGCTGCAGAAGCCTCTTGCTAGCCTCAATCTCGCAAACGTGCCCCAAAGGTTTGATTGCCAAGTCCGGAAAAGCGAAGCCATCTCCAGAGAACTTCAAAGAATGCCGTAGGGCGTAGTGACTTCTGGGTGTCTTGATCTCGCCTTGAAGAAACCACCAGTTTGCTACCAGCCACTCAGCTAACGGATAGAGCGGCACGAAGATGTGGTCGCGTGTGCCAGCTGCCGGACGAGAGACCACCCGGGTCGCGCAAAGCTGCCCGACCGAGATGCGCAGGCGCGCCCAGGTTGCACGAAGCTCTACTCCTCGCGCATCTCCAGCGTCTGCCCAGTCGAGAATCTCGAAGGTCAACATGTCGTCCAAACTCCTAGCTAGACCCCATGAGGTACTTGATCACGCTCTAATGGGTATCCCTTGTACTCTCCGGCCTCGCGATTGACTAAGCGAGCCTCATATACTGCGCTCTGGTCACGATACCAAACGTAGCGCGGAAAACTCCCTTCCCACATATCGCTGAAGGTTCCAGCAGCCATTGCCCGTCGTAGCCAATCATTCACCATTTGGAAGTCTTCGTTAGTTCGGAACCTACAAATGGACGCGTCTGCGCGGGGTCGCGCTTGACCAGCGGGGGACGGACCATCTTTGTGCTCAGGACTACCAACGTAGCGTACACGCCGTGCGAGCTCCCCCAAGTTGACGCCTTGAGGCGCAGCTCCGAGACGTCTTGAAATGATTCGCTTGCGAGTTGGTCGTTTCACACTGGCCAGTGAGCCATCGCAACACTCAGGATTGCTAGACTGCAATTCTAAAGCTAGTTCGGTTACGCCCACTAACCGTCTTGGCGTACTACGTCGCAGTGGTGGCCATCGCGGTTAGTCGTGGCTCCATAGCTTCCTGGTCGCCAGGCGAGCGCCCTCGGCCAGCGCCTCGAGCTTCGCCCACATGATCGATGGATGCACGCGCCGGTAGAACGGGCCCTGCGCGAAGCCGCAGTCGGTGCCCGCGATCACGTTCTCCCGGCCCACCAGCCGCGCGAGCCGGACGAGCCGCTCCGCCACGAGCTCCGGGTGCTCGACGATGTTGGTCGCGTGGCTGATGACGCCCGGGACGAGCACCGTGTCCTGCGGGAGCTTGACGTCCTCCCACACGCGCCATTCGTGCTCGTGGCGGGGATTCGCGCCCTCGATGACCAGCGCGCCGACGCGCGCCTTGAGGACGAGATCGACGATGTCCTTCAGCGGCACGTCGGTGGTATGCGGACCGGGCCAGCTTCCCCAGCACACGTGATAGCGGACCCGGTCGCGCGGGATGCCCTCGAGGGCGTGGTTCATGACCTCGATGTGCCGTGCGAGCCAGTCGCGGTAATCGGCGAAGCTCGCCGGCGGCACCATCCGGTCGTAGCCGACGGCCGCGCGCGCGTCGTCGAGCTGCACGACGAAGCCGGCGTCCACGATCGCGCGGTACTCGGTGCGCATCGCCGCGGCGATCGCCTCGAGGCACGCCTCGTCGCTCGGGTAGTACTCGTTCCGGCGGTCCGGGATGACGCTCGACGGCGCCGCGACCGGCAGGAAGGCCTCCTCGACCGCGACCCCCGCGAGCGCCGCCTTGAAGTTCTCGATGTCGCGCCGGAGCGCGGCCTGCCCGGTGTAGGCGATCGGCCCGACGCACACCGACTCGGTCGTGGTCGCGAAACCCTCCTTGGCGTCGAGCTCCGCATAGAACTCGGCGAAGCGCGCCCGGTCCGCGCCGCGCGCGAACGGATTCGCTCCGGGCTTCGCCGGCCGCCGCTCGAAGCCGCTCATCCGCTCGAGGAGATACTGCGACCAGCTGATCGACTTGCCGAACTCCCCGTCGCTCGGCACGTCGACCCCGGCCTGCGCCTGCCGCCGCACGACGCCGGCCACCGAATCCGCGAGGCACCGGTCGTACGCGCCGGCGTCGAACGGCTTGCCGTCGCGCTTCGCGCTCAGGAACTCGAGGAGCTCCGGCGGCCGGATCAGGCTGCCCACGTGGGTCGTGAGGATCCGGTCGGCGCTGCGTTTCACCGCGGCCTCAGTCGGCCTTGATGCCGTTGTCGCGCACCACCTTGCCCCAGCGCTGCATCTCGCCGACGAGCCACTTCTGCTGCGCCTCCGGCGAGCTGACGATGAGGTCCATCCCGAGCGTCTCGGTGAGGGTCTTGCGCACGTCCGGCTGATTGAAGGCCTTGACGAGCTCGGCGTGGAACTTGTCCATGATCGGCTTGGGCGTGCCGGCCGGCGCGAAGATGCCCCACCACGCGAGCGCGGAGAAACCCTTGAACCCCTGCTCCGCGAGGGCGGGCACGTCGGGCAGGGCGTGCGAGCGCTTGTCGCCGGTGACCGCGACCGCGCGCAGCTTCCCGCCCTTGATGTGCGGGGTGAGCACCGCCACCGAGCCGATCGCGAGGTCGATCTGGCCGCCGAGCGCGTCCTGCGTCATCGGCCCGCCGCCCTTGTACGGCACGTGGACGAGCTTGATGCCCGCCGCCTGCTGCACGAGGATCATCGTCAGGTGCCCGAGGCTGCCGTTGCCGATCGAGCCGTAGGTCACCGCGTCCGGCTTGGCCTTCGCCGCCGCGACGACGTCGCCGAAGCTCTTGTACGGCTTCGACGGGTGCGTCGCGATCGCCATCGGCGCCGTGCCGACCAGCATCACCGGCGCGAGGTCCTTCACCGTGTCGTACGGCAGGTTCGGGATCAGCGACGGATTGACCGCGTGGGTGTCGAAGACGAACAGGAACGTGTAGCCGTCGGGCGGCGCCTTGGCGGCGAACGCCGCGCCGATCGACCCGGCCGCGCCGGGCTTGTTCTCGACGATGAACTGCTGGCCGAGCGACTCGCCGAGCTTGACGCCGACCATCCGCGCGAGCGGATCCACCGAGCCGCCCGGCGGGAACGGGACGACGAACCGCACCGGCTTCGTCGGCCAGGCCTGCGCGGCGACGGGCGGGGCGGCGAGCGTGCCGAGCGCGGCGAGCACCGCCACCGCGACGCGGGCGAAGTGCGAGCGCTGCATTGGGTTCCTCCTGCCTCGAAAAGGCTGCAGAAGGGTATCACCGGCGAGCCGGCGAGGCGCCGCCCGCGACCGCCGCGCCGGAGGCCGGGCGGAGCTCTAGGCCACCCTGGCGACGCCCTCCGCCGGCGACGAGAGCCTGCGGATCGCGTCCACGACCTCGGCTGCGGGGAGCGGCCGGCTGAAGAGGTAGCCCTGCAGCTCGGTGCAGTAGCGCGCGCGCAGGAAGTCGGCCTGACGGACCTCCTCCACGCCCTCGGCGACCAGCCCGATGCCGAGGCTGCGCGCGAGCGCCGAGATCGCCTCGACGATCGCCGCGTCCTTGGCGCTGGAATGCAGGTCGTGCACGAAGCTGCCGTCGATCTTCAGGCAGTCGATCGGGAAGCGCTTCAGGTAGCTGAGCGACGAGTAGCCGGTGCCGAAGTCGTCGATCGAGATCGCGACCCCGAGCGCCTTCAGCCGCTTCATGACGCCGAGCGCGCCGTCGGCGTTCTCGACGAGCAGGCTCTCGGTGAGCTCGATCTCCAGGCATTCGGCGGCGAGCCCGCTCGACTCGAGCGCATCGCTGATCGTCTCCACGAGCGACTCGCTGCGGAACTGACGCGACGAGATGTTGACCGAGACCCGCATCGGGGGCAGGCCCGCCTCCTGCCACGCCTTGTTCTGCCGACAGGCGGTCCGCAGCACCCAGGCGCCGACCGGGACGATCAGCCCCGATTCCTCGAGCAGCGGCACGAAGCGGCCCGGCGCGACGAGCCCCGCCTGCGGCTGGTCCCAGCGCAACAGCGCCTCGACGCTGACCACGCGGCGCGTCGCCGCGGCGACCCGCGGCTGGTAGTGCAGGACGAACTCGCCGTTCTTCAGGGCGCGCTGCAGGTCGGCCTCGAGCCGCAGCTGGGTCTCCACGCGCTCGGTCATCTCCTGGGTGAAGAACGCGTAGCGGTTGCGGCCGAGGTCCTTCGCGCGGTACATGGCGGTGTCGGCGCTCTTGACCAGCCGCTCGCCGGTCGGGTCGTCCCGCGGATAGATCGCGATCCCGATGCTCGCGGTGGCGGTGAGCTCATGGTGCGCGAGCTCGACCGGCTCGGCGATCGCCGCGCTCATCCGCGCGGCGATGGTCGCCACCTCCTCGGGGCCGCGGACGTTCTCGAGCAGCACCGTGAACTCGTCGCCGCCCATCCGGAACAGGATGTCGGTCTCCCGGATGCAGCCCTTCAGGCGGGTCGCGGCGATGCGCAGCAGCTGGTCGCCCGCCTCGTGGCCGAGACTGTCGTTCACCCGCTTGAAGCGGTCGAGGTCGAGGAACATGAGCCCCACCGACCAGCCGAAGCGTTTCGAGCGGCGGATCGCCTCGTCGAGGTGCTCGCCGAAGCTCGCCCGGTTGGGCAGCCCGGTGAGCAGATCGTGATAGGCCTGGTAGCGGATGCGCTCCTCGTTGGCCGCCCGCTGCGCCTCCTGCTCGCGCAGGATCCGGTCCGAGCGCCGCGCGATCCACAGCATCAGCAGGTAGAGCGTCGACAGCGCGCTCGCCACGCCGATCACGATGTGCCGCTGCGTTCGCTCCATCTTCGCCACGAGGCCGGTCACGTCCGAGTAGACCTCCATCACCGCCTCCACCTGCGCGGCGTCGCTGCTGCGCACCGGCACGTAGGTGGCGATGAGGTTGCGATCGCTGATCACCCCTTCCCACGCGTCGAACTGCGCGCGGAAGGTGATCTCGCTCTCCGGCGTCCCGCGCTTCGCGCCGAGAAAACCCGGATTGTCCGACCGGTCCTCGCCGATCTGGCGCGGATCGCTCGAGAACACCGTGAGCCCGTGCGCGTCGTAGAGCTTGACCTTGACGACGTCGAGGCCGCGCGCGAGCAGCTTGAGGTCCTGCTGGAGGTGGCGGATCTCGCGGCGCTCGGCGAGATCCTTGCGCGAGAGCTTCGGGGCGTACTTCACGAACCCGCGATACGACGGCCAGATCGAGTTCGCGAACGCCTTGGTGAGCGCCACGTTCGAGCGCGTCTCGTTCTCGATCAGGGCCTCGAAGGCGAGCCGGCGGTAGAACCAGGAGAGCGCGACGACGACCGCGACGACCGCGACCAGGGCGACGAACGACGAGTAGCGGAAGATCCTGAGCACCGGGGAGGCTCGAAGCGATGCGAACTTGCAAGGGTAGGCCCCTGAACTGTCGGCCGAAAGCAGAAATCCCCTCGCCGCCGCGCGGCGACTCCGAGGCGGCGCGCGGAGCGTGAATTTGTCACGGCGCGCGCGGCGCCGCGGCGCCCGGCGCGCGACGGGCGGCGCGTCAGGCGTGCAGCTCGACGACGTCGCCGTCGTCGACGCGGTGCTCGCGCCCGACGTGCTGCCCGTCGAAGCCCGATCTGCCCCACACGCGCGCGTACTTCAGCGACTGCGCGATGTCCTTGTGGACCAGGCGCGCGACGTCCTCGACCGTCTGGCCGCGGCGCAGCGCGAACGGATGATCCTTCGCGGGCGGCTTGCCGGGCGCCTTGGTGTAGACCCGGACGATGCCGAGGTTGTCGAAGAGCCAGGAGCCGAGGTCGCCGAGCCCGCGGCCGGTGGTCGCCGAGGTCGCGAGCGCCGGATAGCGGTAGCCGGTCAGCTCGCGGAACGCCTCGAGCTCGGCGGGCTCGTCGTCGCTGAGGTCCGCCTTGGCGGCGACGAGGAGCGTCGGCAGCCGCAGCGCGAAGGGATCGTCGTCGTCGGCCGCGTCGGGCGCGGCGGTAGAACCCCCCGGCGCCGACGCGCCACCCCCCTTGACCGGGGGGCGATCTCCGGGCGCCGGCGCGAACGGCCAGCGGTCCGTGAGGGTGACGCGCTTCTCGCGCAGCTGCGCCTCCACCGCCCGGACCCGCGCGACGCAATCCGGGTCGCCGAGATCGACGACGAGCAGACACGCGTCCGCGGTCTGCAGCGCGCCGGCGAGCCACGGCACCGAGTGCTCGGGCGACACTGCCGGCAGGTCGACGAGCTGGAAGTGGATGTCCTCGTGGACCATCATCCCCGGCTCGGGCACCTGGGTCGTGAACGGATACTCGGCGACGTGCGCGCCGGAGCCGGTGAGTCGCGCGTGCAGCGCCGACTTGCCCGAGTTCGGCGGTCCGACGAGCGCGATCTGCGCCGCGCCCTCGGGGCGGACGACGAGCGCGGGGCCGCCCCGCGCGCCGCCCTTGCGCGGCCCCTCCAGCTCCTCGGAGAGCTCCTTGATGCGGCGCTTGATGTCCGCCTGGAGGTGATCGGTCCCCTTGTGCTTGGGGATCGTGCGCAGCATCTCGCGCAGCCAGTCGAGCCGCTCGCGCGGATCGCGCGCCTTGCGGAACGCCGCTTCGGCGGCCTTGTACTCGGGCGAGAGGTTCGCGGGCATCGGCTTCGGGCCGGCGCCGCAGATCTTACGTCGGGGACGGGCGAGGCGTCGCCGGCGCGCGGAGCGCGGCCGCTCCCCGGCGACCGGCGACCGCGCGGCCCGCGCCGCGGGTGACAAAAGTCCCTCGCGCCCCCAGCAAAACACGGCAAATCGCCGCGACCCGAGGAGACTTTGTGCGGTCCGGCGCGCCAGACCCGCTAAGATTCGCACCCGGGGAACGAGGGAGCCGACGGTGCCGGAAACCCGCGACTATGCCGTGGCGTTCGCCGACATCGCGAGCAGCGCGCTGATCTACCGCCAGCTCGGCGATGCCGCGGCGAGCGAGTTGACGCAGGCGTTCTGCGCGCAGGTGAGCGCGCTCCTGCCGCGCTACAAGGGCCGGCTCGTGAAGACCCTCGGGGACGAGGTGATGTGCGCGTTCCCCTACCCCGACCAGGCGGTGCGCGCGATGATCGCCCTGCACGGCGAGATGGCGAGCTCGCCGCCGGGGAGCCATCCGGTCCGGCTGCACACCGGGATCAACTTCGGCCCGGTGATCCTGAACGGCGACGACTTTTTCGGCACGACCGTCAACGTCGCCGCGTATCTCGCCGGCATCGCGCGCGCGGAGCAGATCCTGACGACCGAGGCCGTCGTGAGCCGGCTGTCGCCGGCGACGGTGTCGGGCGCGCGCGCGCTCTACACCACCCGGTTCAAGGGCGACGAGTCGGACTCGCTCATCTACGAGGTGATCTGGCAGGTCGACCCCGGCGAGGTCACGAGCCGCAACCCCGGCCCGCTGCGCCAGCTGCCGGCCGACGAGGGCGCGCTCCTGCTCTCGACCGCGGACATGACCGTCTCGGTGGATCGCTCGCGCGAGCGCGCCGTGCTCGGCCGCGACGCCGACAACGACGTCGTCGTCCCCGATCAGTACGCCTCGCGCCGGCACGCCACCGTCGAGCTGGACGCGATCCGGTTCCGCCTGATCGACCACAGCGCGAACGGCACGTTCGTGATGTTCGACGGCTCGCCGGAAGAGGTGCAGCTCCTGCGCGGGGAGACGGTGCTCCACGGCTCCGGAAGGATCAGCCTCGGGCGATCGTTCTCCGACCCGCTCGCGACGACGATCGTCTTCCGGCGCGATCAGCGCGCGCTCTACCGCGTCTAGCCCGGATATTTCACCAGTAGTTAGCTGGCGGCGTTGAGAGCGTTGCGTGCGGCGTTTTTCCGGACTCGTCTTGGCGAGGCAGCATCCATGCGGGGGTTTTTCGGGGAAGCCCGAATTT
>Ga0187892_10001143_pt1 | contig 63207 bp, 105 predicted proteins | sample MA1701073metaG_FD_139345 | JGI IMG/M metagenome (GOLD analysis project Ga0187892, IMG submission 139345) | Bio-ooze microbial communities from a basaltic lava cave in the Kipuka Kanohina Cave System on the Island of Hawaii, USA - MA170107-3 metaG ... | reverse complement strand
GCACTGACCCTCGTGGGAGACGGCTCAGTAACCGGAGGTGGAGGTGTTCCACCATCCACGGGCGACCTACACAGTACGCTTGTTGATTTATCCCTATCTGGTGCGGGTCAAGTTGTTTCTCAGGGTTCCGCTATAATAGTGTTGACCAACTTACTGCCGCCATCCGCCGCTGTGAGATCTGGTAGGTCAAGACAGAGAAGCAGGATCAGTCAAAGTAAAACTAAGTCCCGCTGGCCTTAAAAGACGAGGACCACTACAACATGAGCATTTTCTACTTAAAGCAAAATGACACGAGGCCAGTTTTAGAGGCTGCGCTTGCTAACGCGGACGACACACCTTACGACCTCACCGGTTGCACTATCGAACTGATCGTGGGCTTAAACGACGGTTCGGTGTTCTCTCGGGCCATGACTATCTATGGCCTGGCAACTGGAGGTGTGGTGCGATACCAGTGGACAACTGCTGACTGGGACGACACCAACACTGCGGGTTTCTTGATCCTTGGATCAGCTTTGGGAGTCAGCGAACTTAACTCGAAGCGTCACGCTCACCGCATGGAGTACGAGGTCACTACTTCCGACAGTAAGGTTGTCACGTTTCCGAACGACGGCTACGACACGTTGATTATCACTGAAGAGCTGGGGAGCGCCTAGTGGCCCGCAACCCGAGGTTTACGGCTGTCCACAAGGCGGAAGATCAGATTCGCCCGCGCTTCGCCCGCGCGTTTTTGAAGTGGGCCAGAACCGTAAAGGCCGGAGTTAACCGGCGGGAGTTGGTAAAGGCTATCAGGCGCCGAAACATAAAGGCGGCACAAGTGCTGTTCAGAATCCCGAGGCTCGAAGCGCCGATGGGCGCTATCTTGCGCGACGCTCGGCAAAAAGGTCGCAGGTTAGCCAGGAGGGGGTTACCGTGAAAAAGAAGCTGGGACTCGCTCTGACGCTACCTTGGTTTGGCATCGCTGGTTACTATTATTTTGCGCGACCCGATGTTCGTGCTCCCTTTTCACCGGCGCTTCTGGGGAAAACCGGATCCGCCCATGCGTGTCCGGTGGCGGGCATCGTGGTTACGGCGGCTCACGTAGTGTCCAACGAGGATGAGACGGGCTTCGAGCACTACATCATCGAGGCAAACGGCTTTACGGGCCCCGCCAGTGGGATCGCGATGGACCAGAGGGTAGACATCGGAGTCCTCGCTGTGGGTGTGCCTGTCGAGAGCTTTCAGATAGCGACCGAACTTAAGGTTGGTGAGCATGTATATTGGACGGAGTTCAACTTTGAGGACGTGGACCGCGCCTGGCAGCCAGTCATGCGCGACGCTGAGGTGGTTACCCTCGTGGGCGGGCACATCTTTTTCGCTGGTGAGGTTCATCTCGGGGCCTCGGGCGGCTGTCTCTTTAACTCGCGCAGCCAGGTGGTGGGTGTGGTGATCGCTGGCGATGAGCTGGCCAACGGTCACATAGGGGTCGCGGTCAACGTGGTGGGCTTTTGGGTTACCCACGAGCCGGAGGTCTCTTTACCTTAAATGGCTGAAGAGACCGAAGAACTAGAAGAGCTCGACGAGGACCTCGATGAAGAGATCTTAGAGCTCATCGAGGAGGAAGGGCTAACCGAGGAGGAGGCCGAGGAGATTCTCGAGGAGGCCGAGTTCATCGGAGAGCGCGTCGGTAACTTGGTCGGTGTTTCGATGGCCGCGCTAGCCGCCGTCATCTTGCGGGGCTGGCGCGAGGGGAAGGATGCCGAGGAGATCGCGGATAACGTAGAGGATACGTTCGGCCTCACGAAGCCTCTGGCGCAGGCCGTGGTTACGTATCGCGCCGGTCTCGAGGAGCTGGGGACTAACGAGGACTCGATCGACAACCTCGTCAACCGATACACCAACCGTGCGCTGCTGGGCCGAGCCGAGGGTCTCTCGAGGACCGAGGTCATGGAAGCCCTGAATGACGGTGTTCGCGAGGAGTGGGAGGATCGCAAGGACCGCGGGGAGATTGACGATAGCTTGGTAATGGAGTGGATCGTGACGCCGGATGATCGCCTCTGTCCTCTTTGTGAGGCGCTGGAAGGCGAGACGGCCGAGATCGGCGAGGACTTTTCAGAAGAGGGTCCACCACGGCACCCGAATTGTCGGTGCACTGTCGGGCTTGTGGAACGAGAGTAAATCCACCGAGCGGTGCTCGGCGGTGGGCAGTCGAATTTTTCGGCAGCTCTTTCAGTGAGGAGTAAAGGAGTCATGCAGGCAACTATAGAGGATGTTTCAAAGCTACCGGAGGCACTCCGGGGAGAGTACGAGCAAGTCAACGGCAAGTGGGTGTTGAAGATCGAGGGCGAGCACCCGACGATCGCGGGGTTGAACTCCAAGATCTCGGAGTTTCGTGAGACCAACATCGCGGTCATGAAGAAGCGCGACGAGCTCGACGCCTCGCTGCGGAAGTTTGACGGGGTGGACCCGGCGGAGTATAAGTCGCTTCGCGAGCGCGTGACGAAGTTCGAGAAGGATGGCGGAGTCAAGGACCCGTCGGACATCGACGCGCGGATCAAGGCAGCCACGGAGCCTCTCCAGCAGGAGATCGCGGGCTTCCGGCAGCGAGAGGCCGAGGCGAAGCAGCAGCTCGCGTCCAAAGAGCGCGAGGGACGGCTTCGAGACATCGCGTCCAAGGCCGGAGTGGCCGACACGGCGGTTCCGGACTTCGTGTTCCGGGGCTCACAGGTCTTCGACCTCGACGGCACGCCGAAGAAAGGCGGCCAAACCCTCTACGGTAAGGGCGGCGCCGCGCTCAGCATGGAGGAGTGGGCACAGCAGCTCGCCACCGAGGCACCACACCTGTTCAAGTCAAACAAGGGCGGCGGGGCAGCGGGTAGCGGTGAGCGAGGCAGCGGAGGCGGAAAGTCTATCTCTGGGGTAGATCCCCTGGAGTTTGGCTATAACCTCGAGGACATCGCGAAGGGCAAAGTTACAGTTTCCCGCTAGCGGGTTTTGTGATATAGTAGCTTTGTTTAGTTGGTGGCAAGGAAGCCCGGGGTGTTTCGACTGATTTGGCGCAACCCCCGGGCAACCTGGCGGTGAGGAGCAGCCGCGGTAATTGCCCAACGCCATCCCCGGCGGGGACAAGTGGCGAGACCCGGTGGGTCGGTTAACTTACTGACTCTAAAGGAGTTTCGTCATCATGTCCAATACTTTCACCGAAGTCATCCCGAAGTTGCTCGCCCAGGGGCTTCTCGCCCTCCGGCAGCAGGCGATCATGCCCCGTCTCGTCAACCGCGCCTACGACACGCTCGCCGGCGAGAAGGGGAGCACCATCGACGTTCCGATTCCGTCCGCGGTGGCGGTCAGCGACGTGACTCCCGCGGCCACCTCGGCAGCGGCGACCACGACCGACTCCGTTCCCACGAAGGCGGCCATCACTCTCTCGAACTGGAAGGAAGCGGCTTTCTATCTCTCGGACAAGGACATGCAGGAGGTAATGGTCGGCACCATCCCGATGCAGGCAGCGGAGGCGGTCAAGGCCATCGCCAACCAGATCGACTCCGACATCCTCGCCCTGTACAAGCAGGTCTACTCCTTCGTCGGAACGCCCTCGAGCACGCCCTTCGGCTCCAACCTCGATGCGTACCTCGCGGCCCGCAAGGTGTTGGCCCTGCGGCTCGCGCCGATGGACCCCCGATTCGTCGTCCTCGACCCCGCGGCTGAGGCAAACGCGCTGTCGCTCCGCGCCTTCCAGGACGCGAGCTTCCGCGGCGATACCGCTGGAATCATCAACGGTCAAATCGGCAACAAGCTCGGCGCGCTGTGGGCGATGGATCAAAACATCCCTCGTCACACGGCCGGTTCCGACCTCGACGGAGAGATCAACGACGCGGGTGCCATCGCGGCAGGATCGAAGACTCTCACGGTCGACGGGTTCTCCGTGGCCCCGAACGTGGGAGACATCTTCACGGTTGAGTCGATCTTCGAGGCCGACGGCGTGACCCTGCGAACCTTCGTGATCACCGCGGCTACCACGACCGTGCTCACATTCGAACCGGGTCTGCCGGCAGCGTTTGCGACAGGCGACGCCGACAACCTGGACATCACGGTCAAGGGCAGCCACGTCGTGAACCTCGCGTTCCATCGGGATGCGTTCGCTCTCGCGATGCGGCCCTTCGCCGGCGCCGACCCGCTGGGGATCGGGCTCTTCCAGTCCGCGGTCGATCCCGTCTCGGGACTCGTCCTCAGGCTGGAAGTTACCCGCGAGTTCAAGCGAACGCGCTTCTCATATGACGTGCTCTACGGCGTCAAGACGGTGCGTCCCGAGCTCGCGTGCAGGATCGCCGGGTAGCCAACCTGAAGAGCCGAGGCCCTAAGTCGGGCCTCGGCTAACTGGGAGAAACAAACCATGGCATTATTCGCACAAGGGACGTTGCTGAAGATCACGGCGGCCCTCGGAGATGTCTCCGGCGCAACCACGATCTTTCAGGTCAACGACATCAAAGGTCCCAAGGTCAGCCAGAAGCTGATCGATGTCACTAACCAGTCTTCAACCGAGGGCTGGATGGAGCACATCGGCGGCCTTCTCGACGGCGGAACGGTCACCTTTGACGTTAACTATGAGCCGCTCGAGAGCACGCACAAGAATAGCTCGGGCGGTCTCCTCTACCTACTCGCCAATAGGACTATCCAGTCCTTTGCTCTCATCTTCTCGGATACGGGTGCGACCACGTGGCAATTCAACGGGCTCGTTACGGGATTCGACGTAGCGGCTCCCGTCAAGGGTGAGCTCAAGGCAGCCATCTCCATCCAGATCACAGGCAAGCCGACCCTCGTGTAGGGCGGGAAGGAAAGGTACAAGAACATGAGTCAATTCGACGTCAATCCCGAGCTGGAGTCCACCAAGGTTCAGCACGTCGTTGGCGAAGTGGCCCTCGATGGGTCCAACCCCACTCCCATCACGGTCCCCTTCGAGAACGTGGTTGCAGTGGTCGTCACCCTCGCGGGTTCAGCGGCCCCAACCGAGGCCATTCTCGTGACCTACGGCATCTCTGCCGGGGCTCGAGGGAGCGGCTACTCGACGGTCAACTTCTACGCGTGGGGCGACATTACGACCGGGTCGGTGCTGGGAGTCGACGTGCCGGCAGCTTCGGCGGGCACAGCAACCATCAGCTACGCGGTCTACGGGTACTAGATCACGAGGGCGGGGGCAAGCCGATCTGCTTCCGAGAAAGGGGAGCTCTCGCTTAGCGCGGGAGCTTCCCTATGACCGTCACACTGATCGCCACTGCCGGCGCGGCAGATGCAAATAGTTACGCGACTCTTGCCGAGGCCGAGGCCTATCACGCTACGCATCTGAACTCAGCTGACTGGAACACGGCGAGCGACGCAACTAAGATCGTCGCCCTCATCATGGCCACTCGCATCCTCGACAACCTCTACGAGTGGAGCGGCGCGGTCACGACCGTTACCCAGCGGTTACTGTGGCCGCGCGTAGGCATCCTGGCCAAGAACCGGCTTTCTAACGTGGACGACACCACCATCCCCGAGGAGCTCAAGTTCGCCACGTCTGAGCTAGCGGCGCAGCTCATCATCGAAGACCTCACTCTCGATTCAGATATTCAGGTGAAGCAGATCACCTCGTTGCGCGCGGGCCCGATCTCGCTGTCCTTTGACGCAAGTGCCGTGATTGCTAAGGTGATCACTGACTCCGTCTATTACTTGATCCCCAGCGGGTGGGGCTACGTCAAGTCTCGACAGAGCAGAGTCCGGGAGCTCGAGAGGGCGTAAATGGGGCTCTCTGCTATAGTTAGAAACGGGGTCAGGCTCGCCAACCGGATCACGGCTGATCTACAGGTTGTTGTGCAACACAAGCGCTGGGTTGGCCAAGATAGATTTGGCCAAGATGTCTATGACGACATCCTGGTCGACCGCTATGCCCTTGTCGAGCACAAGCCCGGGATGCGCAAACGCGCCGACGGGTCAGAGATCATCTACCGCACAACCGTTACCTTCATCGGGCCCATCGTGGCCCTCGACGGAGTGGATAACCGCTCAGAGCCCTTTGACCTTCGTGACTTTCTCGTCATGCCTGACGGCTCAACCGGCCCCATCCTCGACATAAGCGGCCTTCTTGACCCGGCAACCGGCAAGCCTTATCTGTACGAGATCGCATTGGGGAGCAACTAATGACTGCACAAGTCAGTGGAGACGAACAGACAATCCTCGCCCTCGACCTCCTTAGAGAAAATCTCAGAGAAGGGATACGCAAGGGACTCCTCGAGGCGGCAGAGAAGGTCATCACCACCGCTAAAGAGGGCTACGTTCCGGTCCGTTACGGCTGGTTGAGAGCATCTGGTTACACCGAACCACTCGAAGACCAAGAGCAATCCATCGTCGTTGAGCTGGGTTTCGGTAAGGAAGGCCCGTCACGTGACTACGCTCTATTTGTTCACGAGCGCCCGGCGCGACATGAAGTTGGCCAGGATAAGTTTTTGGAGATTCCGGCCTTTGAGGCCGGCGACTTGATTCTCGATGAGCTGAAGGCAGCGGTACAAGAATCGACGGGGTTAAAATGAGCGACCCGGTGGCCGAGGACATAGTGTCTTTATTGGAGGTGCTTCCGGAGCTCGAGGGCATCGAGCTTTCGATCGGCCAGATGACTGCTACTCCAGACGAGTTGATAGTGGTGAGGACTCAAGGCGGCCGGGCGCCCGACTTAACTCTTGACGGTGTTGTGTTTGAGCGACAGTCAGTCAGCCTAATGTTTCGCTCGACAGACTACGAGGATGCGATGGCCCGGGCTCGCGCGGCTTGGGGCAATCTCTTCTTGTACAACCTCGTGATCGGGGGCAACCGATACTTGATGATCGAGCCGCTGAACAACCCGGCGGATGTCGGCACCGATGCCTCAAAACGCCGACTGGTTTCTTTTACCGTCGATCTTCGGAAAGAAAACTAAAGGAAAGGACAAACCGTGATCAAGTATCTGAAAGCTGACGAGATTCTAGGGGCCGATGACGTCAAAGAGACTGATGTCGATGTTCCGGAGTGGGGCGGCACGGTGCGCATCCGGGAGCTCGTGGCCGCGGACCGTGACTGGTTGCAAGCTACCCTAGTTACGGACGAGGGTGCCGGAGTTGTCCGGGTGGGCAAAGGTGACGCGGCCTGGGACCTGGCCAACTTCCGCATCAAACTTGCCGCTCTCTCCATCATCGACCCGGAAACTCACGAGAGGTTGTTTGACTACAACCAAATCTCGAAGCTCGGGCAAAAGTCTTCAGCAGCGATCGATCGAATCGTTAGCGCGGTCTTCGCCCTGAACAAGCTGGGTGAAGAGGAGACCAAAAAGCTGGGGGAAGACTCAGGGCAGACGGATATCGCCGCTTCCTCTTCCGTCTCGCCCTCGCCCTCGGAAAAACCGTCAGGCAGTTAGAGCGTGAATTGACTATGCAAGAGTTGACCGAGTGGAAAGCCTACACGGAGATCGAGCCCTGGGGCGATGCTCTGTTAGATGCTCACCACGCTGAGCTGGCAGCAGCCTTGGTCAACTCTTTTGACCGCTTGTGTACGATCACCCTTGCTTGCCACGGAGTTGACGCCGATCAGCAGATCATCAATCCGAAAGAGTTCAGTTTTTGGCAGCGGTCCGAGGCTAAGCAGGATAAAGTCAGCACAGTGAAAGAGTCCATTGCTTTTGTGGCGCGGCTGAATGAGTTACTTGGCGGCGTCGACTTGAGGAAAAAGCACTAACATGGCGGCCCTCGACTTAGGCGAAGTTTTAGTCAGGTTTACCGCGGACACGGCGGACCTCGAGGCCGGAGCTGACCGGGCTGCTGGCGCGGTAAGACAGGTCGGCCAGGCTGCCGAGGCGGGTGCTGCGCCCCTCGGGGACTTTAAAGGTAAAGTTGGCGAGGTCTCAGGAGTTTTAGGCGCCATGGGTGGCCCGGTAGCCCAAGCGGGGGCCGCCATGAACTCGATGGCTAGCTCGGCGTCTACTTTGATGAGCGGCTTGGGGCCGCTTGGCATCGCCGCGGGCGTAGCCAGCGTTGCCATTGGCTCGGGGGTAGCCTCGGTGGTTCGCATGGGCGACGAGATGATTCGCCTGCGTGACCGTACGGGACTCTCGACTGATTTTCTTCAGAAGCTGAAGTTTGCCGCCGACCAGACCGGTGCTCCGTTCGAGAGTACCACTATGGCGGTTAACCGGTTCGAGGTTAGCCTCGGTAAGTCAAGTAAGGCAACTCAGGCAGCCATCGCGCAACTCGGGTTTAGCTTCAGCGATCTCCGGGCAATGAAGCCGGAAGACCAGTTCACGGCAATCGTAACTGCTCTTAATCGCATCGAGGATCCGGCAAAGCAGTCAGCTATCGCCATCCAGTTGTTTGGTCGCGGCGGCATGCAGATGCTGCCGCTCATTCGTAATGACTTTGCGGCGCTCGCCGAAAAAGCCGAAGCCCTTGGCATTATAATTTCCGAAAAGACCTTGAAAGCCGGCGACGAGCTGGGTGACAACTGGGATGCGCTGAAAGCATCGGGCAAGAGCTTACTGGCCGAGGCACTTGGCCCCTTTGTCGGTAGGCTGGCGGAAGCAACGGGGCAACTGGTGAACTTCGTTGCCGCGAGCAAGGAAGCCGGTTCTCAGTTAGAGCGTGAGCTGAAGATCAAGAGAGAAGCATCTGAGCTCATGATGCTCGGAGTTTCACACTCTGAGGCCATGGCTAGGGCCACTGAAAAAGTCACTCAGAAGGAAAAAGAGGTCGCGGACGCCGTGGCGGTGTCGGCCGCTGAAATGCGCTCCTATGGTGAAGCACAAGCTAAAGTGGCAGAGAAGACCGCGGCGCTTACCTTAGCTGCGGGGCCGAGTGCCGCAGCACGGGTCAGGATGACCCTCGCCACAAATGAAGCTTCAAGGAAGGAACAAGAGCTCGCGAACTTCATGGAGATGTCGCTGGCCAAGTTTAAGGAGATGGACATCGGCTTCCAGAAGGCGGCTGGTGCTGCTCTACACGCGGAAAGGATCAAGAAAGCAAAGGACAACCTCAAGTCCCTGAACGACGAGACAGTTCTCGGCATCTCGAAAGCCCAGGCCAGCGCCGCGGCGCAGGAGATCTGGGCGCAGGAATTCATTGACGACTTTAACCGGGTAAAGACCGAGGGGCTGGAGCCGTGGAAAACCGAATATACGGGCGTCGGCTCGCTAGTCTACGAGCAAAATAAGCTGATGACTGAGAGCTTTAGACGCTGGGGCACGTTTACCCGCACCGAGTCGCAGATCACGGCCGATAGGTTGAGGGCTGAGTTCGAGTCTGCGCAGGAAAAGGGTACAGAAACGGCAGAGCAACTTCAAGCGAGATGGGAAGCATACGAGGCCGCTGTCCGTGAAGCCGACAAGCAGACTGCTTTGCAGAAGAAGATGTCCAACACGGAGATCCTCGCATCGACCCTCTCGACGATTTCTTCGATGGGCAAAATAGGTCAAATAGCGGCCATTGCGCAATCGACTATTAACGTTCTCACAGCTTTAACGTATGCCCTAGCGTCACCTTGGCCAGCAAGTATAGTTGCCTTTGCTCAAGTGGCTGCGATGGGTTGGGGCGTCGTGAGCCAGATCAAGGCGCTGAAGTTTGCTTCGGGCACGCCGGGCTTGGACTTTATGAATTTCGGAACTGAGTCACCGGCAATGCTTCACGGCAATGAGGCCGTCATTCCTAAAGGTTCGGGCCACCTCCTCGCCAACGAGATCGCCGTTCAGCTTCAGGCTCGGATGAGCGCGGGAGCAGGCGAGGGTTCATCTAAGCCGATATTGCAAAATAATATCGTACTCGATGGCCGCGTATTGGCAACGTGGATGGAAAGAGAAAGTAAGCGTGGCGCCATTCGAACCCATACCATCGCGTTGCGAGAATTTTAAGATGACTCTCTCAAACTTTCCTTGCGCCCGAGGGAGTTATCTCTATGCCCTCGTTGACCCTGCGGAACCGAAGCACTATCGCTACATCGGCAAGGCAAAGAACCCAACAAGGCGCCTCGACAGGCACATTCGCGAGGTCGCTACCAGTCCGGAACACTCTTACAAAATCAACTGGCTTCGCAAAGTGATCCTCGAAGGTTGCATGCCTGAGCTGAAAGTGCTCGCTATTGTTGAAGACCGCATGACCGCGTCTACGGAGCGACGTGCCATCGCGGCATACCGAGAAGCGGGGCACCGGCTCACAAACGGAACTCTGGGCGGGGAAGGATGCGACCCGCCGATACCAGAGGTGAGAGCAAAGCGCAACGCCGCAGTGAAAGCCGCCTTTGCTTGCCCCGACGTGAAGGAAAGACACAGGGCCGCAATAAAAGCCGCCCTTGCTCGTCCCGAAGTGAAAGAAAGACATAGGGCTGCACTGAAATCCGCCCTTGCTCGTCCCGAAGTGCAGATAGCGCGGCTCACGCGACAGTTGGAGAGACTTTCATGCCGGGTCGCATAATTTACCAGCCCTTCGCAGGATTCACGGGGGCGCTGGTGACTGCCTCGTCACAAGATCTCTCCTTTCCCGTTCGTCGGCTCAGAGATCCATCGCCGTCTGCAACATGGCGCTCCAAGTTGGGATGGAACGTTTCCGCAAATTTTAACGATAGATGCGACTTCACCGAAGACGGCAACGCTCGAGTGGCGTTGCTCACGGTCGGGAACTACGAGACGGGCGCCGACTTCGCCGCTCACGTGCAGGCGCAGATGAATGCGGCCTCAGGTGTCACCAACACTTACACCGTAACCTATGACCCCGATGACTTCAAGTTCACGATCACTCGGGCAACCGGCAGCGCCGCGGTGGTGCTGAAGTTCCTCGACGGGGCCAACCTCGCGAGGTCAGTGGCCCTTGACCTCGGTTTCACGGAAACCAACAAGTCAGGCAGTACCACCTATACTTCTGATAACGTTGCCTATCACTCGCGGGAGTGGGTCCAGGTTGAGCTACAGTCCGCGGCCGACGGCAAGGTCTCACTGGCCCTCAACCACAATTTACTCGCGGCGGGCACCGTCAAGACTCAGGCCAACTCCTCCGCGTCCTGGGCCGCGCCGCCCTTCGAGGACACTCAGAGCATCTCGGTCACGAGTCCTCTGCCCCTGCGCTACAACTTTTTCACCTCGATGCAAACCTACGCGTTCTGGAGACATGTCTTCACGGACGTGCAAAACCCGGACGGGTTTACCGAAGCCGGGCTCTTGCATGTGTCAGGGTTTATCGAGCCGGGGATAGACTTCGCCATCGAGTGGAGCGAGGACCGGGCAGAGCTCTCCGAGGTCGGCCTCGCTGATCGCGGAGCCTCTTTCCACAACGAGAAGCCTACCCGAACGGAGTGGGGACTGAAGTGGCCAGCGCTCACGCCTGCCGAGAAGATCGACTTCGACGTGTTCTTGGACTTCACGCATCGAGGACGCCCGTTCTTTTTTGCCTTTGACCCCGACGACGATACCTCGTTCGTGCGCTATCTCATCCTGAAAGTAAACCCCAAGTGGAGCCGCGTGCCGCCGAACTACTGGGAGCTGGGGCTTGCTTTTCAAACGGTGCTGGCTTGATCGGACACGGTGTCCTCGGCTTGCGCTCCGGTCTCAGAGATTTTACAGAGCTTTGCGAGCAAACAGGCAGTTTTAAAGATGTCTTTGTAGAGCTGAGGCCCGTCTCTACTCTTGACGCTGATCAGTGGGCATCTTACTCCGGCAACGCCTATTCCATTCCTTTCGAATTCGTCTTTGACGGAATTCGCCGGGACGTAGTATCGGTGCGGACCCTCCTCGACACCGGGCTCGAGCGTGCCCAGTCCATCTCCGAGTGTGTTTCAACTCCCGGTACGTTCTTCTACGATCCTGATGAGGAGTTTGGTCAGGGTGTCACTACGTGGGATGATCCGCTTGGCTTCTGGGATGCGAGCCCTACAATCTACTGGGACCAGTTCTCGGTGCTCATCGCCCACTTGGATGACGAAACCGACCCGGGCGAAACCTCCTCGGTGGCGGCGCTGGGATTCTACTTCTCGGCGGCCGGCCGGACATCTCTGGGCGACCAGCAGGTCCATCCTGTACTCGGCCGAGATCTTTTAGACGGTGTTGGGAGCTTCGAGGATTGGCTCGATGACGGGCTCGGTCCCGAAGGCTGGGGCATGGGCGGGTCCGGCATTCCATTTTGGGATGATAGCGCGACCCTGTGGGACGGCCCAGTTATCTGGGATCCGCTCACCGAATCCGTGATTCAGAATACATCGGATGTCAGAGACGGATCATCCGCCGTCGAGCTCGATGTCCTCTCTGGCCAGACCAGGGATATCTCGCTGACGATCGACGGGCTCGTCGTCGGTAAGAAGTACAGGGCCAGCGGCTGGTATAAGACATCTGGAGACATTGATGCCAGATTCCGGGTCGGTAATACTGCCAGGACAGTATCCATTGAATATACTCGCGGGCGAACGCTGCTTTCAACGCCAGATTGGGTTAATCTTGACCGGACTGGCTCAGAGTGGCGCAGGTTCGTCTTCGACTTTATTGCCTTCGATACCGAGCACGAGTTTCAGTTCGGGGCCATTGCCGCCGGGGGTGCCATTGGTTCCACCATCTTTGATGGACTCCAGATGCAGCGCATCTATCGATTCAACTGGTACGAGCCCAGGCTCACCGCGGCCTCGGTGCCAGCCATCCAGACTGGGAGCAATGACCTTTTCTTTGGCGGCAAGTCAATCGGCTCGGGTAGCGTGAGTCTGTTGAACCACGATGGCTTGCTTGAACGGTTGGCGGCAGAACTCGAGTGGATGAACCAAGAGGTGTTGGTTAACGTGGGCGGGCAGTTCAGCGGAGACCTGCAGGAGATTCTTCTAGATGACTGGTTTCGCGGATTCACCGGGCTGGTTCAATCGATAGGCTTCACGGATCAGGAAGCTCGCTTCGACCTGCAAGATCAGCGGGTCTACTTTCACCTCAAGCTTCCGACGCGCGTCTACGATGACGTGAGCTTCGGGAACCTCGACACCCGAAAACAGGGCCGAGTTCGCCCGCTCTTCTTCGGCGTGAAGGAGCATATCGATCCGACGCGAATTGATGCCAGTGATACAACGAGTTTTGGGACGTATGAGATTGCCGACTGTACCGAGTCACCGGCAGGCATTCTAGCGATCGACCAGATTCTTGCGTTCCCCTCGGATCAGGATGCGACTAATAATCGAACGGACTTGGCGGCAACCCTCTTGTCTAGTGACTTTACTCAAGACCTAGCTAACGGGCAATTCTCCGTCGTCACCGACGTTGGGCCTTATACGATTGACGAGACAAACCGTCGCTTGGACTTCAACATCGGCGCCAGCTCGTTGGTGGCTACCCTTACGGTCGGAGTCTACACCGGCCCGGCCATCGCGGCCGAGGTGGCGGACAAGATGACGGCAGCGTCGGGTGCCGCGATCGCGTGCTCGCTATCTACCACGACTCACAAATTCACCATCAGCAAGATCTCCGGCACCCTACAGCTCCTCGTCAAGACTGGGACCAATGCGGCCATCGCGGGCTATAAGACACTGGGTTACAACCTCTCGGCTGATAAGACCGGAGCCCTAAGCTACGAGGGCGACAACGCGACCTTTTCCGACGTGGACAAGAATCACATCTTGCGAGTCGATGCCCAAGGTTTCAAGGACGACGATGCGGGCACATTCACGGGGTCGAGCAACTCGCTCATCGAGATCGGGGCCGACATCTGCCGGACACTTCTCGTGAGCTACATGCACAAGAGCCCAGAGGTGATTGACGAGACCTCTTTTGAGTTTAGCCGCGAGCGAGCTCCTGAGTCATTGGCGATCTACATGAACGAGTCAACCACGACGAAGGAGATCTTCGACCGGCTGGAGTACTCGAACATCGCCAACATCATCGTCAACGGCGAGGGCAAGGTCTTCTACCATGTCTACGTTGGCGATGTGCCGGACAACATCCTCGATGTTCGGGACTCGGATATCGCGAAGTTCGACTCGGGTGCCTCCAACACCGAGGTCTTCACCACCGTACGCGTGAAGCACGATCAGGACCCGGACACGGGGATCTTCGAGGCCCGGGAGTCAACTGACGAGTCCGTTACGGTGCGGCTCGGCCGACCGGATATCCGGGAGTTCGAGACCTACTTGAAGAACGCGACTAACGCCATTACCGCATCGGGGCGGCTCCTCGAGCTCGCGAAGACCGCGGCCCGCAAGATCAAGCTCACGGTGCTCGGCGCGAAGTTGATGAAGCTCGAGGTGGGCGACAAGTTTCGTCTCTCGAGGCAGCGAGGGTTTGCGCGCGGAGGAGTTCTAGCGAATGACATCTTTCGCATCATCTCGTTGAGCAAGAATCCTCTTGGCGGTACGGTTGAGGTAGAGGCAACGGATGATCGCGTGACCGTTGCTTCGGCGGCGTGCATCGTGGAGTGTCAGCAGTTCTGCCAAACATCCTGTCAGGTCGGCTGCGAGGCGGTGTGTCAGAACACCTGTCAAACATCGTGCCAAGGCAACTGCGAGGCGGCCTGTCAGATCACCTGCGAGCAATCCTGCCAGACGACTTGTCAGCGCGGGTGTCAGACGACCTGCCAGATCAACTGTCAGACAACCTGTCAGAGCACGTGCCAGACTTGCCAGGGCGCGGGCTGTCAGACGACTTGTCAGAGCTCGTGCCAGACAACTTGTCAGATCAACTGCCAGTCAACCTGCGAGCTCAGCTGTCAGGGAAACTGCCAGCTTGCTTGTCAACAGGCTTGTCAGATGAGTGCTCAAGTAGACTGCAACGCCGTGTGTCAGACCTCGTGCCAAGCAACGGCGTGCAAGCAGGCGACGTGTCAGCTCAGTTGTCAAGATACCTGTCAATCGACTTGTCAGTCAACCTGTCAGTCGAACTGTCAGACTGTCTCGGAGCGGGTGTAATGGCCACCACCGAAACTCTCTGGATCGTGAATACGCGAACTTGCAACTTGAATTGCTCGTACTGCTATCAAGGAAGTCACGCGTGGGGCTGGCAAAAAGAGAAGGGCCTGTTAAAGATGATGGATGACGCCCTTCTCGAAAAAGCCCTACCCTGGGCATCGACTTGGGCCGCGAGTGGCCTCTGGTGCGTCTGGTACGGGGGCGAACCGCTGCTAAACCTCGACCTGATGGAGCGCGCGATGCCGACCTGGGACGCGGCATTCAAGAGCGCCGGCAAGGAGCTCCAGTGGTCCGTCACCACTAACGGCACGATGCTCGATGCCCGCGCGAGGGAAATCCTCGACCGCCACCGCGTCGCTATCCTCCTCTCCCTTGACGGGCCGCCGGAACTGCACAACCTCGCGCGCCCCTACTACGGCGGCAAGCCGAGCTGGCAGGACATCCCCGTCGACGACATCCTCGCCTGGCGCCCTGGCATCGAGATCGCGTGGCAGCTCGACCCGGACCGCGTGCCGACAGCGGCCCACCTCGACTGGATGATCCAGAGAGGCTTCTCGAGGATTAACTTCAACCTCAACTGGCTTAAGGAGTGGAACGGCGAGCAGCGCATCGCCCTCGAGGTCTTCATGCGCCACGTGGCGCGCCTCTCCATCCAGTCGCGTCGGGGCGAGAGACCGCCTTTCAGCTCCAACATGATCTCGAAGCTCGACGAGGCTTTCCTCAAGCTCGTGAAACCCGACCAGCCGTGCGGCACGGGCCTTCACATGCTCGCCCTCACGCCCGAGGGGTGGCTCTACCCGAGTCAAGAGATGGCCTTCACCACTCTGGAGCCGGGCCGGGCGCCGGGGACGGACCTGCACTACCGGGTAGGGGACGTGAACCGCGATCCCGTGATAGACCTCGAGCGGCTTGCTGACGTGTCGGGAATCCGAAACGACCAGATGATCCAGCCGCCCGGTTTCAGCTGTTCAAACTGTGTCGCCAACCCCGTCTCTTTCGGTGGTTGCCACTGTCGCTACGTGGGGAGCGACGGAACGGACCCGGCGAACCGCTTCCGGGTGCTCCCGGGCTACTGCCAATCGATGCAATCCTCGATGACCGGGTTACTTCAAGGGGCGATGATTGAGCGGTACGTGGGGTTAAAGCCCGGGCCTAAAGTAGAACATCAGGCGAGACAGGAGTTTCGAGTTGGGGTATAGTGTCAAAGGAGTGAATCATGGCATGGGATAGAACAGCACCGGCCGCTTCGGCGGCACTCGCATCGGCGCCCGTCCGGGGAAACTTCCAGTCCTTGGACTCGCTGTCCTGGAAGAACCTGATGGACGACCCCTACCCGGTCATTTGGCCGGCGGGATCGTCGGCGGCCCCGGCCGACTGGACCCTCTCCGGGACCGGCGCATCGTGCTCACGCGATATCACTAACTACAAGTTCGCGGGCATGGCGGCAAAGATCACTATGGGCTCGGCCACGTCGAAACTTACCAAGGTATTGATGACCGCCATCGACCCCGGGCTCAAGGGGCGCGTTATCTCTTGGGGCGTCTGGGTCTACACAGCGACGGCTTCGCTTGCCCGCGTGGGCGTGGATGATGGCGTAACGCCGACCTACACCAGCTACCACACGGGCGGCGGCTCCTTCGAGTGGCTCACGAAGACGATGACCATCGATGCGTCGGCCACGAAGCTCGACTTCATCCTCGAGACGAACATCGGCGGCGGCGCGGGTAACGCGACCTTCTCGGGAATCTGTTTGGTCCTGGGTCCGGTGCCGCCCCAGTTTTTCCTGCAACCAGACGTGTCCGAAGGGGTTCTCTATTTCCCGACATCGGGCAACTTGTCCACGGGGACGGACAAGTTCAGGTTCATCAATGGCCGTCCCTTCATCGTTCGCAACGTCACACTCAAGACGAAGACGGCGCCGACAACGCAAGCCTGGATCGTGGACGTCAACCAGTGGGACGGCTCAGCCTACACATCGATGTACTCCACGCGGCCTCAGGTTGCGGCCTCGGCCAACCTCGGCGGGGCGAACCCCGACTCCACTTATCAGTATCGCTGCTTTACCGGGCAGAAAAACAACGGCTCTAAGACAAACGCGGAACTCAACGTGGATTTCGATCAAGTGGGCTCCGGCACGGTCGGCGCCGATGCCGAAGTGCTGATCCGTGTGCTGTCCTTCCCGAAGGCATTCTCCGGGCTCGAGGCTTTCTAAGATGGCAACTCAACTGCTCGCGTGCCTGGCCATCGGAGCTAGCGATTCGTGGAATCTGGTCGGCGGCGGCACCAAACCTGATGCTGTCCGAGCACCGGACGACGACGCCACCACGATGATCTCGATCTCGACGATTAACGCCAAGCAGAGTTTTACCCTCGATGCATTTGCAGGGGGCTACAACGCTACCATCACGGACATCGCCACGTTCAGGCGCACACGGGAGAACGGATCGGATTCGGCCATCGCCTGCCGAACATATCTCACCCTGGGCGGCAACACGACGAATGGCACCGCCAACTCACCCGTTGGCACGACGTGGCTCGACACCACGGAAACGGCCTGGACGAGGCCAGGCGGCGGCACCTGGACGGCAGCCGACTTCGACGGCACCTCGGCAACTACCGAGATAGGCGTCGAGGAAACAACCGACTCGGCAAACTCCATCCAGGTCACGACCCTTAACCTCACGGTAACCTACACGCCGTTCGCGGGTGGCTTTGCGCTTTGGGTCGGTGCGATGCTTCCGCCTCTGCTCGCGGCGGCGAGCCACGGGCTCAGCAACCTCGAGATCGCGAAGATCGCGCGGCGGTCCTTGCGCCACTGGCCGACCCACCCGCTCGAGTTCGAGGCCATCCGGGCAGCGATGAGGGCGACGTGAGGCGCCTCATCAAGGCTCTCGCTATCGGCTTCGCCTGCGGAGCACTGCAACAGGTTCTTGTACTACTTTCCAACCACGGCATCCACGCCGCCGACTGGCGCGAGCACCTCGCTCAGCTAATCGCGGGCGGGGTGACCGGCACGATTCTCGTCCTGAAGCAACCTCCGAGGTGAGTCATGTGGGAACTTGCGACCGCGACGCTGGTGGGGATCGTGGTGACGGGCGGGGCGATGCTGCTGCGGGACGACATGCTCGGCGCCCGACACGCCCGCGCGGTTGAGGTCAACCTGCGCCGAGACATCGCGGAGATCGAGCGCCGACAAGAGATTTACGAAGCGGACTTCAAGGCCATCCTCAAGGAGCTCTCGGAGCTCAAGGGCCTGTTGCTCTCGTGGACTAACAAGAGAGGATAAGCATGGGCGACAAACCCGGTCACGTTTTTCACGGTAACCAGCACAAGAGCGGCGAAGTGGCGGGCCACCTGCGGGAGCTCACTCACCCCCACGAGGTCGCTCCGACAATCAACGTCGAGGAGTCAACTTGGCTAGCCGACGCCAACAAAAGTTCGGCTGGAGGTACAGAGACATGGGACTCGCAGAAGTGATCGCCATCATCCAGCAGATCCCCTCGATCGTGGGGCTCGTTGAGTCGCTCATCCCGGGCCGCGGGAAGGGGGAGTTCAAGAAAGGCTTCGTGACTAAGATCGTGTTGCTCGCGGTCAAGGGCATCGAGGGCCTCAAGCACGAGGACCTCGTCAACGACCAGGCATTCGCCGAGGGCGTAAGCGAAGTCATCGAAGGCGCCGTCAAGGCGATTAACGCCGTCAACAAGCACGCGTGAAACTCTTTCGCACCGTGACCGAGGAGGGAGCCTTCGGGCTCCTTCTCTCGGACACGGGTTCCCCCATCTGCGTCACCCTTGAGCGCACGTTTGAGGACCTGCGCGTCGTGATTCCCGACGGCGTCCACCGCTGCATTCCATCGACCTTCAACCGCGGTAAGCCCCCCTACGAGACCTACGAGATCATCGTGGACGGCCACGACGAGGTGAAGTTCCACCGCGGCAACGTCGAGACGGACTCGCTGGGCTGCATTCTCTGCGGGACGACGATCGGCTTTTTCGGTGACCGGCCGGCGGTCCTCGGCTCCGCGGCTGGCTTCGCGGCCTTCCTCTTGGCCACGGGCCGCGCGGACTCCTTTTTCCTAGAAGTTCACACGGTTCACGCGGCCTCTAAGTAGTTAAAAACAAAGGGCTTAAATTTTTTTGCTATTTTTGTTGACAAAGTTAAAAACCAGTGATATCATATCTATAGGTAAGGAGAAACGACGATGACGATGAATATGAAAGACACGAGAGTTGGAGACACCTGGTACCGCGTCGAGGAGGGCACGTTGCTGGTCTGCGGCCCGTCAGACACGGAGTGGCGCGAGGCGGGCCCGGATGACGATGAAGTGGAAGTGGCTCACGACCCGCTCTGCGGCCTCGAGGGTGTTTCCTGTCCCGACTGCGCCGAGCCCGAGTAGTGCGGGTCGGGGTTAACCCTCGAGGGTTGACTCCCTCCCAGACCACTCACGGTCCCAGTGAAAGGAGAATGAAGATGAAGAAGACGACGAAGAAGACGACGACCTACAACGTGGTCGCGGTTCTCAGCGATGCCCGGTCCATCTCTGGTCGATTCGAGACGGTCACCCGGGCTTTCGAGAGAGCCCTCGAGTGGAGTCGCTCCTCGTGGCACACCTCAAACGGCGCAAGGCAAATCCTCGCGGTGTACATCGCCGGCGATGCCTGGGCCCAAGCCGAGGTGTTCACCATCCCCGAGATTCGGCGAGAGCTCGCGAATGGAAACCCCCAGCAACACGATGAAGAGACCCGCGACCCACTCTGCGGCCTCGACATGTTCTACGGAGGGTGACTCCCTCCCTGATCAAGGAGAACGAAGATGAAGATCGAAAGGTTAGCGCACTCCGATCACGACAGCGAGGTGTTCGGACACCTCAAGCTAGAGATCAAGATCAACTCCACGTGGGGAAGGGTTACCTACTTCATCTTCCGGTCGTGGAGCGGAGAGCGCCGGGTTAACGGTAGGTCGTATCACGGACCCGTCCGTTACCTCGGCTCGACGAAGCTTGCGAGGCTGAGGAGGACAAGATGAAGACCAATCTCGACAAGGGCAGCCTCTGGGTGGGCGGCACCACTGAGCTAACCATGAGCGGCGAGCGACTGCGAGTCGTCAGCGTCAAGGAGGGCTGGGTCCTCGTGAGGGTCGAGGACCTCGACGGCAACCTCCGACGGGTGATCACTATCAGCGTGGACCGCCTCGTGAAGAGTTGGAAGCCGATCCGCGGCTGAGCCCCGCGGGTGAGGGGCGAACCACTTCGCCCCGATCCCGAGGCGCTCATAACGGGCGACTCAAACCAAGGAGAAAGCAAGTGAAAAAGACAATCGCAACCCTGATGATGGTGCTGGTTTCGGTTTCCGTGTTCGCGAAAGACAAGACAACCAAGGATCCGAACGCGACTCCGGAGACCGCCGCGTTCTACAACGCGCGCATCAAGAACCATGACGTCTTCGTCGGGCAGTGGTGGGAGGACGTGATCGCCGCAGTCGGCAAGCCGTGCCGTGGGTACTCCACCGAAACCGCGGACAGTCTCAGTCTTCAGTGGGTGTACGTTTTGAGCGCAAACGGACGTCTCCGAAGTGGAATATCATGCCCTTCGCCCTCTTTTGGACCGGGCCCGCACTTCGAGCTTCCGCTCGTCTATGTCTACATCGAGGACAACCGGGTCTCGGTGATTCAGAAGTAGTCGAGCCTCGCGGGTGAGGGGCGCGGACCGTTCGCCCCGATCCCGAGATGCTCGAACCAAAGGAAGGCTATGAAGAAAAACAGGACGCGATATCAGTCGCTTGACATAGTCAACGGCGACCCTCGCGTAAGCGAAGTTTTCGAGGACGAGGACGGCCTTTGGCTATGCCTCGCCTCGGGCTGGACGTGCGACTCTCTCGATGCCCACGACGGCCACGAGAAAACCGTACGCGATCTACTGCAGGTCTACCGCAGCGTTCAGGCTTGCGCTTGCAGTTGCTGCAAGAAAGCCCGGAGACCGGAAGCGGGCCAAATCCCGAGTTGACAGAGGATTTTAACCGTGATACACTAGCCTTAGAACAAAGGAGAACGCCAATGACTTTCGAGAGATGGTTGGAGCTGGGGGCCGAGGAAGAGCGACTGGGTACTCAGTGCATCTGGTGCGGAGCCGAGGCCTTCGAGACGGAGGACGACCACGAGCCCTGCCTCCTCGAGGAGGCCCAAGCGGCCCTCTCCCACGAGGAGCAGCTCAACGAGGAGGCCGCCGACGAAGAGTGGCACGGTGACGACACCTGGGCCGAGCACGACGGAGACCGATGAGCAGGCAAGAGCTCGCGGCCATCTTCCGAGAGGCTGGCCTCGACTTCACGGAGGCGGACTGGGAGTGCTGGTGTGCTCGCGACACATTTCCCCGCGGTTGGACTGAGATCGAAAAGCAGTGGCATGAGGGCATGCTCGAGAACTACCGCGACGAACAGGAGGTATGAGATGTTCATTCCAAAGGTGACGTGCTTCGCTTGCAAGATTCCGCTGAAGGCCCACAAGAACGACGTGACGGTCCAAGTCAACTCGAGCTTCGGACCCTACTACAAGATCGCTGCCGACGTCTGGAGATGTCCGAGCTGCCTGACCAGGATCATCATGGGGTACGCCGAGGAGCCCATCGCGATGAACCACGAGGAAAACTTCCAGCGCCACTACTGGGATGAAGAGGTTAACCTGTGAGGCTGGCGGCCCTCGTGACAATTCTCCTCTTGATGAGCCTTTCCGCCGATGCTCGCGGCAGGGAGCGACTGATGGATATCGCCCTCCGCGATGCTCGGGCAAGGCTCGTGGCCCTGGGCTATCCAGAAGCAGCGACAGCCGACGTGTCCGGCGTGCAACTTCTGGAGATGCCGGGTCGAATGCCTTGCTCGGGCCAATTGGCCCTAGGTTGCTTCGCAGTTTACGACGTACCGGTAGGTAAGGGCGTTCGGGAATACGGCGTCATGGCCTACGCGCGAATCGGTTCGATGACGGGCCGCCAGGTTCACAAAGTGCTGATTCATGAGTGGACTCATGCCCTGCTCTGGAAGCTCAGAGATCCCACGTGGGAAATCCACGACAAGAGGTTCAGGTGAAAAGCTTCTGGCTCGAGGCAGCGTAACGGCTGCGGGTGAGGGAGAGCCACGAGACTCTCCCCGTCCCGGAGCTGACGCTCCAGAAAGAAGGTTACCATGAACCCCCAGCACAACATGACACAGCCCATAGAGTTGAGTGACATGAGCCGAAAGCTTTGGAAAGCTGCGCGACGAGTCACTGAGTTAGAATATGAGATCCAGTTGCTGAAGCGCCAGCGACGAGATCTTTCTAACCTCGTGCAGTCACTGATGGACAGCGAAGAAAGGCTAGACCGGTAATGCAACTGAGCGAAACGACGCTTCTCACGACGCTCATCGACCTCCTGTCGTCGTCGCGCGACGTCTGGTTTTACGATCGAGATGAGTTAGTCATCGAGGCTCGTTGTTGGGTAGGCACCCGGTTTGGTTATGCCGACGCGTCCGACTTGCCCCACCGCGATCTCTTTGAGCTATGCGTGGATATCCTGAGAGAGGGGAGGTGAGCCGTGGACCGCGAGGCTCGTGAGTGCTACGGCAAGCAGGAGTACTCGTCCCGCGACGAGGCCGAGCGAAAGATTGGCCGAGCGGTGAAACATCGCGGGGCGAACCGCGGCGAGCTCCGCTCTTACCGGTGCCCCTTCTGCCATTGCTGGCACCTCGGCCACCGGGGTAAGGAAAGGTAGTTGACAAGGTTAAAATCAAGTGATAGAGTGGGTGGCTCGTGTATGAGGAGGCAACCGCCCTCGAGCGCGCCGGTGGCGAGATCATCGAGCTCCCGCGCAACGACTGGCAGAAGATTGCCGAGGCAGCGTAGCGGCTGCGGGTGAGGGAGAGCCACGATGCTCTCCCCGTCCCGGAGCTGACGCTCCAGAAAGAAGGCAACACGTGACTGCAAAGCTAAAGAGCAAAACCGAGAGGTCAGTTTGTGAGTTTCAGTTGGACGACATCGTGTTGTACAAGCACAACCCGGAGTCGAGAGTTGAGTCAGTGCGAGATGTCGAGGACGGCTTCAGGGAGTACGGTCATGGAGTTCCCAAGTGGAACCCCGGCCAGCCCGGCGAGCTCGGCTGCGACTATGTCTTAGGTCGAGGGCACCGGCGCGTTCAAGCTGCTCGTAACCTCGGTCTCAAGACCGGCTGGTTCACCATCAATGACGAGCTCACGGCAGAGCAACTCTATCTGAGTGAGCGCCCGGCAAAGCGGGTCACCTCAAACCAGAAGCTAGAGTGGGTTTTATCCCGTTACGCCAACGTGCGCTCCATCAACTTTGGCGAGATACCCAGGCTCACCACGACCGAGCGCCTGGCTTGGACTGTGGCTCAAAGTTACGGTGGAGCCGCCTTGCTGCACTCGATGGTGGCCTCTCGTCTCGGAACACTTTACCCTCAGGAGCTGCTAAAGATCTACGAGAAGCTCGAGCCGAAGGACAGCCGAACCTTTCGGCAAAACTTCAAGCTCCTGCTTCGCGCTACCTATGCAAAGAAGGTCAGCATGACCTCCATCAAAGCATATCACCACGCATGGAACACGGGTGACATGACCGCCAAGGTCTCGCTGAGGAAGGCTGTCCAGGAGGCCATCAGTGACGCGGAGGACGAGTTTGGGCGTTGACAAAAGATAAAAACCGCGATACACTAGAGCCAGGAGGTTAGCGATCATGAAAGGACTAGTGAGCTCAGAGCTGATAGCGAAGAGAGAAAAGCGGGCCCGCAAGGAGGCGGCTCACCGGGAGGCCCGGCGCGCGAAGTTCATGACCATCATGGAGGTGGCTCGGGCAACGAGACCCAGCAAGCTCCTTCCCGTGGGCGTGGGTTACGTCAACGGCGTTAGCCACTACTCCCTGGCGTCAAACGGCTTCGTGAGACAGGGCATGACGTTTCGCTGGGACACCGAGCGAGCCGACACCAAGGGTGGCTATGCATCGTCCACTTGGAACCTCTCTCTGAGCGGAACCAGGCTCACCGTCAAAGAGTTCGTGGCCAACTACGCGGCACGCGGCTTCGAGGTGAAGGTCTACGACAAGCCGAAGAAGGTCAACTACGACAAGCCGGTTCGCCAGCTTCGAGGTGCGGGTGACCCCGAGGACCCGGAGCTCACCCTGCGGGTGTTGGAGCTCTTCATGACCGGGGTCAAACCGAAGGCCATCGCCGAAGAGCTGGGCCTCGAGGAGCGACATGTGCGACACACGCTGTGCGACTTGTGATTGACAAGAGATAATAACCGGTGATAGAGTACAGAGACATCGTGACGAGACGGGTTGCCTGGGCCGCCGGCCACTATCCCGAGTGGATGGTGGGCTCGCCAGCGGCCCGCTACCTCATCGTCGGGGAGCAGATGGGCAACCCGGAGACCGTGACCCGGGAGATCCCCTTTTGCGGGCCGGGTGGCTGCGGACCCTACCTCACCCGGGCCCTACACCTCGCCGGTTTCCGCGAGAAAACGCTGGCCTGGGCGAACTCCCTAGACCTCCTGGGTAACCCACGGGGGCTCCCCCAGACAAACGCGCTGAACCGTTCCTGGGCGGTCATTTTCGCTCTCGGGAAGGTGGCCCAGAGACTGCATCCCGGGGCCGTGCCCGTCCCTCACCCGGCTTTCTGGAAGCGTTTCCGCTACGCGAGGCTCGAGGAGTACTCGCGGTTGTTCAAGAGGTACCGAATCACATGAAGGTTGCGATCATCGGCGCTGGTCCCTCGGGACTCATGGCGGCCTGGGCCACCGTGAACCTGGGCCACAGCGTGACGCTCTTCGACAAGAACCCCGAGGTGGCCACCAAGAACCACGGGGTGTTCTACCTTCACGAGGACTGCGGGCTCAACGTGAGGGAGCAGCAGACCTTCACCAGTCATCTCCCTCGACACTGGAGCGAGGCTCGGGCCAGGGTTACCTACGCGGAAAAGGTCTACGGCAACCCAGAGCAACCGGTGTCTTTCCACCGTGGTCTCGAGCGTGTCTATCACGCCGGCGACGCAGTGACCCAGCTCAAGACCCTATTTCGAGAAAACATCTGCGAGCGGGAGTTCACGGAGCTGGGCAAGGTGCTCGACCTCGGAGCCTTTTACGACAGGGTCATCGTGACCATCCCGGCTCGGGTCCTGCTGAAGGGTGACTTTCAGTCAAGGCCCATCCTGGTTCGACACCGCCCCGTGCCGATGAGCAACTTCGGCTACGTGTGGTATAACGCCGGTGAGCAGGACTGGACCCGGGTGTCCCAAGTCTTCGAAACTCAGGCAACCGAGAAGCTCGTGCCGCCCGAGGTCAGCTTGTGGAGATTCTTCAAGAGCCAGGGCTACGTGCAGGTTCACAAGGTTATCACCGCTGACCGAAAGTTGTGGGAAGGGGTACCGGAACAGGTGTTGTGGACAGGCCGCTACGGCGCCTGGGACAAGAGCATGTTGACTCACACCGTGTACACCGACATCCTCGGGAGGTTGAGATGACCGATGCCCGGTTCACTCGCCAGCGAGAGTTCACCAAGACTTTCCTGAGAGTCAACGGGGTGGAGCTCGACAACCCCACGGAGCTCCAGCGAGTCACGTGGGCCAAGGAGTACATCTTGTGCCTCCACCGGGAGCTTGACGAGCTCCTCGACGCCTTGGACTGGAAGAAGCACCGGTCAAGAGACTACATCGTCAAGGAGTCGGGAGCCCTTGACGAGATAGTTGACGTGCAGAAGTACCTCTGGGCACTGGCTCAACTTCTGGGATTCAGTTACTCCGATATCTGTGGAGCCTATGACCGCAAGTCCTTCGTCGTTGAGGAGCGGTGGCGCTGTGAGCAAGGCGTGGTCATGATTCCGGGACTCGCCTGCGACATCGACAACGTGATCTTTAAGTACACGGTGTCCTTCAACCAGTGGCTCAAGCAACGCCACCCCGAACTCCTGGTTGTGAGCAAGGGTCGCAATCCCCTTGAGTGGGAGCAAGCGAAGCACGAGTACCGGGCCTCGGGAGCCAAGGTCCACGGAGTTCCTGACGTCGCCAACATTCGAACTCTCCAGAGGCTCAGGGCCGTTGGCTGGTCAATCGCGCTCATTACCTATCGCCCTCGAAAGCTTTACCCCTCCCTCGAGCACGACACCTTGCGGTGGTTGGTGGACAACGAGGTGCCCTTCGACAAGATCTACTGGGCCGAGAGCTCCAAGGCCCTCTTCTTTGACCAGCTGCTCAAGAATTGCACGGCGTTCGTCGATGACGACTTCGCCACCTGTGCCTCGGTGGCGGCCGTAGGCCGCAAGGCCTATTGGCTCACCGAGGAAGCTTCTTCACCCAACCCTCGAGTCACTCCCGTGAGATCGCTTAACGAGCTCTATCAGCACGAGTACAGAAAGGAAGATGATGTCTAACCTCGAACTTCGACAAGAGATCGGCACCTTACCCAAGGCTCAGCTGGACTTTCAGACCACACACTTCTATCTCGGGGTTCGAGGTATTCAAGTGCGCCTCGTCGACCACCCAGTCAATCCCTATCGAGCCATCGTGGCGATGGTCACCGCCACGTGGGGTAATGCCTGGGCCACGGGTCGCTGGGACAAGCTCTCACCCGCGTCGCGGCTTCACGTCGTAACCTCTTGCCTGCGGCGCAAGACACTTCCAAATGCCCTTGAGGCGATGACCTTCGTGTTTGAGGTGGCGGGCCTCTCGAGGTCGGCGTTTGACCAGATCGCCCGGGCTCGCATCGGGGTAGTGATTGGGTCGATGGGCTGGCGCGACAATTGTCATGACGACATTGACTTTCGCGTGCCTTCCTCTATCGCCAATGATCCCGTGAAGCTCGACATCTTTAAGGCGGGACGACATCGCGATAAGCAGGACTTCATGTCGATGCTCGCGAACAACGGCTCGTGGCAGGACGCGAGGGCTGCTCTTCCTATCTCGGCCTGCCATCGTTTCACCATTGCCTTCTCCTACATGGCCCTGCAAAATTTCTGCAGCAAGCGCCTGATGTTCAACGAGCAGGAGGACACGGTGGCCACCGCGTGGCTCATGAGGGAGAGGGTCCTCGAGATCTTTCCGCTCCTCGGGAGCTACCTCCGCCCCGGAGCTGACTGGGCCCGCCGATGCACGGAACACGAGGGTGAGGAATATGGCAACCTCTTTCGGTGCTCGGGTCGTTGGCCCTGTGACCGGGCTCAGGTGCGAGAGGACTTCACGTTCAACGAGGCGTGCACCTCACGTGAGCGCCTGATGTCGGACCTCGGAATCTACCTTCCTAAGGGCGAGGAAGGCTTACCCACTGGCCAAGAGGGTCTGGACAACTTGTGCTACTCTGACCTGCAAGCTTTTGGAGCTCGCTGATGCGGCGCATCATCATCCTCGAGGGAATCTCCGGAGCCGGCAAGTCGACCCTCGTGCACCCCATCTCGGCCCTCTCCAACTTCGCTGACCCCATCATGCACCGGTGGACACCCTCGTGTTGGGTCTACAACCTACTCTACAACCGCCCACGGGTGGACTACGAACCCATGAACCGTAAGCTGCAGCTCATCGCCGACGTGTGGGTCATCTGGTTGCGCTGTGCACCTGAGCTGGCCTACGAGCGTCAGAGAGCCAAGGGCGACCCGCTTACCGAGGACCTCGAGGCCGCTAGCGAATTCTTTGACTGGTACTTTCACACGGAAACCAGCTTTGGGCAAGTCTACACCCTCGACACGGGAGTCAAAGCTCCCGAAGAGTGTGTAACTGAGCTGAGAGAGCGGCTCTACCCGTGACCTTCCAGCTCCCGCTGCCTCGTAGCTCACCCTCAACCTCGGGTTATATTCCTGACCAGCCACCCCGGCTCACTGACGCGCACACGGTGGTAATCGACACCGAGACAACGGGCCTCAAGTGGTGGACCGGTCACCGGCCCCTCGGCATTGCCGTCGCGTGGAAAGATGGGCAACGGTGGGAGACTCGTTATCTGGGCTTCGGTCACGCCGGGGGCAACCTCGATGAGGCGGCGGTCAAGGAGTGGGCACGCCGCGAGCTCCGAAGTAAGTTGCTCGTGGGCCACAACGCGAAGTTCGACAATCACATGCTCTACGAGTGGGGCATCGACCTCGAGGCTCAGGACTGCGCCTGGGTAGACACGGGCCACCTCGCGGCCCTCCTCGATGACCTACGGGCGAAGCCCTGGGCCGGTCACCCGCCTCAAGGTTTCTCGTTGAACGCGATTGCCCGCGACTATCTGGGTGAGGAGCACCAGAAAGTCAAGCTCGGCACCGACATCCGAAAGTTGACTGAGGTACACGCAGCTCTCGTGGCCTCATATGCTCGACAAGATGCCTTGCTCACGGGAATGCTCCATGAGGCAATGATGCCGAGCATCGTTGACCAAGACCTTGAGCGAGTCCTCAGCCTCGAGAGCCGCTGCATCTACCCGACCTGTGAGCTGGAGCGCAACCCTACCCTCCTCGATGTCGAGCTCCTCCTGGCTTGGGAGAAGGACACGAAAGAGAAGCTCTATGACTACGAGCAGTCAATCAAGCGAGAGATAGGTCTGCAGTTCAAGGACTCGCCAAAGGGCTGGCGTACCCTCTTTGACAAGCTCCAGATACCCTACCCCGAGATCACGGTGACCGATAAGCACGGTAAGAAGTTCAAGCGAGTCGGCTTTACCTCCAATGCCCTCGAGGCCTACCTCGACCACCCGATAGTGGCCCTCGCGACCAAGATCAAGGGTCTCGAGTCAATGCGCTCGAAGTTCATCGTGAAGTACATCGAGGGTCTTGACGGGCTTCGGCTTCGCACCTCCTTCCACCAGCTGCTGGGTGACGAGGGCGGCACCATTACGGGCCGCTACTCTTCCTCGGGTTACAGGATTGACGGGGAGAGCATCGGAGCCAACCTCCAGCAGGTCTTCACGGGGACTCACCGCAACTACAAGTTTTCGAACATCGTCGGTGACCTCTACATGGTGAAGAAGCTCTTCATCCCCGATCCTGGTAACTTGTGGTTTGCCGCCGACGCCGCACAGATCGAGTATCGTATCCTCTCGCACTACGCAGCTGACCAGGAGATCCTCGAGGCCTACGCCAAGGACCCCCACCTCTCCTATCACAAGCTCGTCATGAAGATGGTGCAAGAGGTGCAACCAGACATCGCCTACGATAACCTTAAAACGGTGAACTTCTCTATCATCTATGGGGCCGGGCCAGACAAGGTAGCGGAGATGCTACGGTTGCCGGTAGCCGACGTGAAGTCACTCTACAAGCTCTATCACCAGCGGTTTCCGGCACCGGGGCGACTGATGACCGAGGCTCAAAACACGGCACGCGTGCGCGGGTACATCAAGTCAATCCTCGGGCGTCGTGCTCGCTTTCCGGCCAATGCCGTAGCGGCAAAGGCCGTGAAGTTTCACAAGGCGCTCAACTCAATCATTCAGCCAACGGCAGCTGACGTAATGAAACTCAAGATGTGCGACGCCTATGCCGTGCGCAAGGAGCTCGGTTTCACCATGCGACTGACGGTACACGATGAGCTCTGCGGGGACATCCCTGACGAGCACATGGCCATCGAGCTGGAAAAGGTGCTCAATGAGCAGGCAATTCCATTTCGTGTCCCCATTCTCTGGGACGCGGCCACCGGTCCTAACTGGAATGACGCAAAGAAGGGTGCCAAGCCAGAGGCGACGCTCACTGACGAGCAGAAAGCTCGCGTGGAGGCCATGTGGGCCAAGAGGAGATTGATTGACAAAGTCGAACCGGTAAGATAAAATCAAATCATGGTTATCTTTGATTGGCCCACTGAGCAATCGCCGCAAGACGGCGACGACACCGACCCGCTCGGCATCTTTGAGATCGGCCCCTTTGGCAAGCTCGAGCACAGCGCCACGCGCGGTGAGCTCATCGACACCTGGATGGACAACGAGGGTAGCTTACAGTCGCGCATCTTCAGGGTGCCGAAGAGCTCCGAGTTCACGGTTTTCAGCGGCGGGATCTTGATTTACCATTGGACACCTGAGGCTGGCGGCCAGTGGTACGGCTCCGAAAAGATTCGACGGGATCGAGAGTTTAACGAACAACTGAGAGGTGAATAATGACCAAAAAGATCATCAAGACCGAGACCACTCTCGAGGGTGACAGGCTTCGCCTCGAGATCTCGAGCTCCGGGTTCAGCACCATCTACCGAAAACTTACTGGAAGCTCGATCGGCTGGAGTGAGAAGCTCGACCTCCTAGACTTTGAGAGTCTGAAGCTACTACTGGAGCTCTTACTGGAAGCTCGTCAAGAGGGCCTGCTCGGTCCGGTTCCGCGGGCCGCCACCTCGGCGGAACTCACACAAAGGGGCAATTGAAAGCTCGGATGATACGGTGTGATGTCTGCGGCAAGCAGAAGTGTCGCATGGCCCCGCGCGAGTGGACGTGCGAGGAGTGCTTGAGGTGGGCCAGTCACGCCAAGGCCGCCATCCGCTTCGGACGGCTGGTACGGCGCTACGTCAGGGCGCTGAGCCATTGAGCCTACATCCTGAGCTCATCGGAGCTGAGCCCGACGGCAAGCTAGCGCGTTGCGTTGTCTGCCGAGCTCCGGTACCCCGGCTCTACTTCTTTTGTCCCGCGTGCTTCGTCTGGAGTTACCTACGAATCGACGAGGTTGGAGAGCACAACAAGACAATCCAGGACTCGATCAAGACCGTCATGACCGAACGAGGAGTCAAGATAAGATGAAGTGCAAAAGCTGTTGTTGGTATGTCGCTCCCGACGTGAAACCTGAGGCCCTACCCCAAGAGACCGCCCTCGATACGGATGGCGAGGTGATTATAAGTGGCGGGCACTGTCGGCGCTTTCCGCCCGTGTCGATCACGGAGCCTCGCCTCGCGGTGTTTGGCCCGGTAACCTCGGCGCTTGACCCGACACCCGGGCCTCCGGTCTGGAAGATCATGAGCGCCGGCTACTCGACTTTTCCCAGCGTGCTAAGCAACTGGTATTGCGGAGAGCACCGTGCCCGGTAAGCTGACGATCGTCGTCGAGTGGGAATGGGTGCGCAAAGGCGGAGTGATCCTCGCGCGACTGATTCGCCCCAATAACGGTGGCCAATGGTTCTACATGCGAAGACTCCACCTATGAGGGCAAAGGTCAAGGGCCAACGAGGGCTTAAGCTCGACGTCGGCCAGTTCCGGTCCGTGGTGCGCGTCGACAAGCAGACCGCCCTCGGTCCGGTGACGAGGTTCTTCGTGAGGATGGGCGAGAGGGAGTACCGCGAGCTCTCCCCGAATGTCACGCCCCCGGCCCCAGGCGAGAAGCTTCGCGATCTCCTTCGGGACGAGGACCTCACCCTGGCGCAAGTTGACGAGGCCCTAAGTAGTTAAAAACAAAACACTTAACGGGCTAAAATAGTTGTGGACAAGGTTAAAAACCCGTGTTATCATCTACCTATGACGAACAGAGAGCGGATCGCGGCGGAGTATAAGGAGATGCGCAAGGCATTCCTGGCCGGGGATGAGCAGTGCCCCGATTGTGGCGCCGACAGGATTGACGGGTGCCGTCATGTTCCCGTGACGCGGCGACGCCCCGCGACAGAGGTCACGGTCGAGAACACCTGCTCGTGCGGACGGCTTCGCGCACGCCATGCCGGTGGTGGAAGCGAGTGCGATACCGTTGAGTCACCGAGAGGTTGAGGCTGGTGGTCAACTTGAGAAGTAGAACCGAAAAGGAGAAATGACAATGACAATGACAACGGAAACGAAACCACGATGCAGCTGTCGAATCCACTCCAACTTCAGCAGCCGCCTCTGCACGAAGCCCGGCACCGTTCAGGAGAACGGTCACTGGCTCTGCAAAGCTCACTCCACGGAGGGCTTCAACAAGAGACAAGCCAGCCGCGACGCCAAGTGGGCCGCCGAGGGGCGGGCCAACGAGCGCATTACCGCCACTGCCAAGAAGCTCCTCACCGAGCTCCGCGAGGTGTCGGGAGCCGAGCTGAAGTACGCCGGCGGCACCTACGGGCGCGACGGCGTCCGCGACTCGGTAACCATCCCCTTCAACGAGCTCAAGGAGCTCATCGCGGCCTTCATCCACAACCGCGGCTCGCTCTGCGGCATCGAGGATTGTCACGACTGCGTCGAGCGGAGGACAAGACAATGACCATGCCAAAAGACGAGCCCGAGGTTGACCGCGGCCAGCTGATCTACGCGATGGCGGTGATCGACCGGCAGTGCGACGAGATCGCCAGAGCGCTAGCCCTTCCGCGAATGCAAGAGATGGCCGCCGTCTCACAGCACCTGCGAACCGTGGTCAGCAACCTGCGCGCCACGAAGCAGGTGATCTACCACGCGATGAAACCCGCGGCGGTGCGCCGATGAATCACCAACTTTTAGGTGTCCTTGGATTCGTGACGGGACTCCTCTTCTCAAAAAGCATGGCCGCCGGCCAACCTTGGCTCGCGTTCGCGCTTGGCATGGGTTTTCTGCTTTTGACCACTTATGACGAGGGATACCGATGACCTACGAGGAGTTCGAGGTGCTGGCCGAGCGCTACGAGGCCCGGCTGCGGTCCAACCAGGCCGCGGCCCGGCTCTCGAAGCTCATCCGTGACTCCGTAACGGTGCTGACGACTGACTTCGACCTCGTGGAGCCCGAGTCATGAACACCCGCGGGGAAGCCTATGACGAGGCTCGAAAGAACGCCAACGAGAAAAATGAGCCCTACGTCACCATCCAGTCGCTACCGCCTTACCCCTGCTGGATAGTCTTGCGGCTGGTCATCGTCAACGAATTTATCAAGGTAATGCAACGAGAGGCGCCCGACTTTGCGTGGGAGGCAGGCGACCGCCTGAACCCCGCATCGTGGAGCTGAGACGATGAGCTACGAACCGATGCTGGCCCACCCGATGCCAGAGGACTTCAACCCGGCTCCCGGGACCTGGGTGGCCGAGGAAAAGTACGACGGCCACCGCCTCATGGTCAAGGTGACCGACAGCTGCCCGTGGATTTGCGCTACCTCACGGGGCGGCCTACGGCGAGAGCTACCGGCTCACCTCATCGAGGAGTTGAAGCGCCTGCCTGTCGGTGTCTACGATGGCGAGCTCTTCGTGCCCGGTAAGCGGTCATATGGCGTGACCGAGAAGCTCAACCAAGATGAGCTGGTGTACGTAGTCTTCGACCTCCTCGAAGTCTTGGGCCACGCTATCACCTCGAGACCCTACAGCGAGCGCCGCTCCTTTCTCGTCGAGATCTTTCGACATGACCGCGGCCCGGTGTGCCTAGCCAAGACCACGACCATCTTTCTTGGCCGCCCCGAGATTGCCGTCCTCGCCCGCGAGGTCTGGAGCCTCGACGGCGAGGGGCTCATCCTCAAGCGGCTCGCTGCGCCCTATCAGCCAGGCAAGCGCTCCAAGGACCAGCTCAAAGTCAAGCAGGAGCGCACGGCGGTCTTGACGGTTGTGGGCTTCGCCAAAGGTAAGAGCGGCCCTCACTCCGTGGTGCTCCTTGTCGATGACGAGGGCAACGAGACCCGGGTGAAGGCCAAGGATGACGCCACCCGGGCGATGTTTGAGAGTTTTGGGCCCGATATCTTCATGGGCCGGAAGCTCCGCATCGACTACCAGGAGCGGACGCCGGACGGCGGTTACCGTCACCCGATGTTTGACCGATTTGAGGAGGACAAGGGTTCAACGGTGTTTGAGAATCCGCCCAAGGAAAAGTAAAGATGACTGTTGACAACCGGTGGGCGTTGGGTTAAAATCGACCTACAGCTTGAAGGAGAGCTGACGAATGAGCGAAGAAAAGAGCACCAAGAAAGAGCCGAAGGCAAAGAAGCCCCTCAACCCGCTATCCGGAGCCGGGGCCGCGCAGTACGAGGGCTTCAAGGCCGCCTTGAAGCTCGTCATCGACAAGCTGGGAACCACCACCGAGGTTCCAGCTGGTCACCTGCGGGAAGCTTTCGCGCCCCTCTCGACCCAGTTTCGCGAGGCGCTGAAGAAGCGGAAGGGTGACCCGATCGCCGCAAAGCGAGCTCGCATCGCAGAGAAGATCGCCAAGCTCCAGGCTCAGCTCAGCGCCAAGTAGTTGGCCCAGGGAGGGGCGCGACTCCTAGATACGCGCACGCAATTTTCTGGGGGTTTCATGATCTACGTGCTTGACGGACCTGACGGGGCCGGAAAGAGCACCCTCGCTAAAGAGTATGCGCGAACAGCGCTCTGCATACCCGTTTACCATGTGTTAGGGGTGCCGCCTGGAGTTGTCGCGATGAGTTTTTTTGCCGACCTCTTCTATCGTAACTCGAGCGCCATCTTCGACCGCTTTATCGTGAGTGAGTATGTCTATGGGCCGCTACTGAGAGATCACTTTCAAGTTTCTCTTGGCGATATTCAAACCTTCGTGGATTTCACCTTGTGGGCAATGCCCAAGTGGATCATCTGCCTGCCGCCATTCGACGTGTGTCAAGAAAATTGGCGAGAGAAGCTCAAGTCAGGTGACCAAGTTAACACAGAGGATCTATTCAGGCGAAGCTACGCGCGCTTCGAGGAGGTGCTCTATCACCTACCTCTACACTTTGAGCGACATGACTATACAAGATCCGAGGCATACCGGTCCCGCATTACCGCGGAGGCAGGGTAACCGTGACCTTGAGTGAGAAGCAGGCCAAGTCGGAGCTTGTCAAGGAGCTTCGGGCACAGCAGTTTTGGACGGTGCTGCGGCACGAGGACCGCTTTACTGCCGGCATCCCTGACCTCTCACTCACGTTGGGTGACCTGTGGCCCACTCGCTGCGCGTGGGTCGAGGTGAAGGTCGTCAAGGACAGCGGCGTGGGCGCGCGCTGCTCCTGGCGCATCAAGGCAACGGGGCTACAGCTTGAGACACTGGCGCGACTCAACGGTTGCCTCCTCGTCTACTGGGATACGGGCACCAGGGGTTCGAGGCCATTTTCGATTTACGTGCACCAGGGAAGTTGGACACTTGTTCAAACAGGCGACGGTCACGCCGCGGTGCGAGAGTTTTTATGGAGAAGGCTGAGGTGGCCCGAGTCCTTAGCCAAGCAGGGAGGCCTAAATGATCACCACGAATCGCGATAAGTTCGTCAACGCGCACATTACGCAAGGGATGTCCAAGCAGCTCAAGCAGCGCGCCAAGGAGGAGGACACCACGGTGTCTCGCTTGGTCTACGGGCTGCTGTTGAAGTACCTCAAGAGGCACTTCAAGGAGGTCGAAGAGGAGGTCAGGTGAGGGAGCCGCTAACCCCCGGACCGGCCTTAGCCTCGCTGCTCCAGCTTCAGCGCCCACTGACAGCAGTCGACGTCGAGACGACGGGTAAGTCACCGGCCGTTGACCGCGTCGTGCAACTGGCGGCCGTCAAGATTTGGCCCGACGGCCACGTCATCGAGGTGAACACCGTGTTCAACCCCGGGTGCCCCATCCCGGTGGAAGCCTCGAAGATTCACGGGCTCTACACCCTCGATGTCGAAGCGGCCCTGCCGTTCGAGGCCCTAGCCCCGGAGCTAGCGACCCTCCTCGACGGGGACATCTGCGGTTACAACGCCAAATTTGACTGCGCGATGCTCGCCGAGGAGTTCATCCGAGCCAAGGTGAGGTGGGTGCCGGGTGAGATCATCGATCCCTATCGCATCTTTGCCTTCAAGGAGACGCGCACCCTCTCCGACGCAGTGAAGTTCTACCTGGGCGAGACGATGACTAACGCGCACGACGCCATCTTCGACATCCGCGCCACGGTTCGCGTGCTCCATGCTCAGCTCTTGACCTACCCTGACCTCCCTCGCAACGTTGAGGGGCTCTCGCGGTTCTTCAAAGACCAAGAGATGGACACGAAGATCGACAAAGAAGGGCGACTGTTGTTTGGCGGCCCGAAGGGCCACAAGGGGAAGCTGCTGAGCGAGGTTCCCGTTGACTACCTCAGCTGGATCATGTCGGCGGACTTCACGCCTGGGGTCAAGAAGTTGGTCGAGGCCGAGCTGAAACGAAGGAGGTAAAGTTGACCCAGCTCTTTGCCCATCAGAAGCTCGGGGTCAACAAGTTACTTGACCACCCGTGGTTCGGGCTCTTCATGGAGATGGGCACGGGTAAGAGCTTGACGGTTATCGCAGCTGCCCAGCTGCTCTACCGAGATGGCTTGATTGACCAGGTGATCGTTGTCTGCCCGGCCTCGGTGCGCGCGGTCTGGTTTGACCAACACCTGGGAGAGCTCTCGAAGCACTACGACGGCCAGGCCGTTGCGGTAGAGGAGCACCATGTGCGAAAGCGAAAGTGGGCCACGGGTCCCGGGCTCAAGTGGGTCATCACGAACTACGACTACCTGAGGAGCCACGTGGACGAGTTTCGAGACCTCGCTAGCTCGAAAACACTGCTGGTCTGCGACGAGTCCTCGGCCATGAAAAACGAGAAAGCAAAGCAGACAAAGGCCGTGCTGAAACTTCGAGGGTGCTGTGGGCGGGTGGTCATCCTCAACGGGACGCCCATCTCCAACAATCCCGGTGACCTCTTTTCTCAGATGAAGGTCCTCAACCCGGGCATCTTAGACCTACGCAACTTCTACATGTTCAAGCTGCGCTACGGGGTGCTGGGTGGCTTTGAGGGGCGTCAGGTGGTGGCGTGGCGAAACCTCGAGGACCTCCAGGCACGCATTGCCCCGCACGTAATGCGGGTGGAGAAAAAGGACTGCCTTGACCTTCCCGACAAGCTTCCACCCGTGACCCTCACGATACCACTGAGTCCTAAGACATGGGCTCACTATCGCGAGATGCGCGAGGAGATGATTGTTTGGCTGGATGAGCAAAAGATGTCGGCGGCCGCGCAGGCCGCGGTCAGGGCCTTGCGGCTCTCGCAGTTGACCTCGGGCTTCCTCGGGGGCATCGTCGAGCAGCTTGCTTGTGACTGTGAGCGACCCGCTGACTGCCTGCGCTGTAACGGTACCCGGCAGTATCTGCAGGAGCGTGGCGCCGAGCGAGTCTCAACCGAGAAGCTCGGCCTGTTAACGGGCTGGCTCAAGGAGCGTCTTGAGGAAGACTCGCTTTTCAAAGTGTTAATTTGGGCTCGATTCAGACACGAGGTGGCCGACATCCACGCCGCCTTACCCCCAGGTTTCGCCCGTGGTATAATATGGGGAGGTCAACTACGTGAGGATAGAGAACACGCTCTCCGACTGCTGGATCCGCGAACTTCACCCCAGCAGCCCGTGGCGGTAGTGGGGACGCCGGCCTCAGGCTCCATGGGGCTCAACCTCACGGCTGCCAGCACCGTGGTCTACATCTCCAATGACTACTCCCTGAAAACTCGGCTTCAGTCAGAGGATCGGGTTCACCGGCCCGGCCAAGTCAAGCACGTCTCTTACTTCGACGTGGTCGCCACCGGTCCCGACGGACAGAAAACAATTGACCACGCGGTGGTGCAAGCCCTGCGAGCCAAGGAGTCACTGGCGAACTTCACCATCTCGGCGTGGCGGGCGGCCCTCGATGAATAGCGTGAGGTGGGTGCTCGGGTTCATCTTGGCGCTAGCCGCCGGAGTCGCGACTCGCGCATGCCATCGATTGCTCCATATCGCCGCATGGCTCATGGATTCAGAAATTGGGCCGTGTCCAACTTGCGAGGAGCTGAAGCAGTGAGAGAATTTTTATGGATCCTTGCCTCGACGGTCTTACTGGCGGGGCTAACCCTGCTAATGGTCCATGGCCGGCGCGCCTACGATCGTCTCATGTCTTGCTTTGTGAAGGAGCTGAAAAAGTGAAGGGATGCCTGTACGCGCTCCTGTGGATACTCGCTCTGATGGCCTTCTTGGCGGGAATGACTCTGCTGACGATCGGTTGCGGAGCACGGGTACCGGGCGACCCGATTGGCTGGTACCGGCCCGAGGAGCTCGTGACCATCTGTCACGCGGAGTTTGACCCTCGAGGGCCGGGCTTCGGGCCACCGCCCGTTCTCTCCTCGCTGAATTTCAACCACTCGCGAGCCAAGTGGCACTTGCAGCGTCACCACTTTGACCACCTAGGGGGTTGCTCGTGAAGAAAAAGACCGTCAAAACCAACACACTCGTTACCGAGGCACTGCCGGAGTTCGTTGCCTGCCTCAAAGATGTGCTCGAGGAGGAGGGCAGCGAATGGAAAAGTCGCCCTCGAGATGGCCAGGAGGACAAGACATGGGCGTGCTACACAACCTACTGGCGCGACTATGACCAGAGTCGAATTGCAATCCCTTGGTTGAAAGTGGCGGCTCTCGCGCTCATCTGCTGGTGGAGGGAACAAAAGGGTAATGACCTTCGATAAAACCGCGGACATGAAAGAAAAAGTGACGACAGCAAACGCCAAGCACGCTATCGGGCACAAGCGAGTTCCGCTTGCCCTCGTCCCTGCTGCCGGCGTCATCCACGGTGCCCGGGCCATGGCCTACGGGGCCGAGAAGTATGGAGAGTTCAACTTCCGCGAGTCCGCTGAAGTTTCTTACATGGTCTATCTCCATGCGCTGCTGCGGCATGTCTATGCTCTCATCGATGGCGAGAACATCGCCAAAGACTCTGGTGTGCATCACCTCGGCCACGTCATCGCAGATGCAGCGATTCTTCTTGACGCCATCGAAAAGGGAAACATCCTCGATGACCGGCCAACTGAGGGCTCAGCGGCTTTGCTCCTGGAGTATTTTTCCGCCAAAGTAGAAGGGAAAGCCCCGTGAACATCAAAGCGCTGCTAGAGGAGTGCACCGTGATGCACAGCAACAAGAAGTGTTTCGTGGCTCGATTGAGTGGAGATGCCCTCGAGTTCTGGAAAGCCCTCAACGAGTATCGGCAAGCCGGTCACGAGGTCGTGGGGACAAGGGTCAAGGAAAAGATGCAAGGTATGGGGGTTGCCGTTTCGCTTGACGTGATCCGAATCCATCTCAGAGACGAGTGCGCCGGCTGCAAAGCAAGAGCAGCTGAAGGAGTGGAGCCGTGGACCCAAGAGAGTTAGCCCGACAAACGCTGAAGCCTAGCGAGAGGGAGTTGCTTCAGAAAGAAAGCCGTGACCTGCGGCGACAACGGGACGAAGCTCAACGCGAAGCAGCTGAGCTCAAAACTCAGTTAGACGCCATCGACACTCTCGGGCGTCCCGTGGCCGAGGACATCGAGCCTCAGGAGCCCAGGACCAATAAGACGCGGGGAGTGGCTATCCTCGTGGCAAGCGATTGGCACGTCGAGGAGATCGTTACGCCGGAATCGGTCTCCGGGTTGAACGTGTTCAACCCCGATGTCGCGGAGCGGCGAGGGAAGAATTTTTTCGCCACGCAAGCGCGGCTCATTAAGATCCTGGAGCCGACCCTTGACTTTCAGCAGACAGTGCTCTTCCTCGGCGGCGACTTCATCACGAACAACCTTCACGAGGATAGCGCCGAGAACTGCGCTCTCCGGCCGATGGAGGCCGCCGAGTTCGCGCAGGATCTTCTAGCCTCGGGCATCGCACACCTTCTCGATCGCGGCGAGGAACGAAAGCTCACCGTGATCTGCCACTCTGGCAACCACGGGCGGGTCACCAGGCGCATCCATTTCGCTCAAGAGCACGGCCATTCGCTGGAGTATCTGATGTACCGTTCACTCGCCCGGGCCTTCAGCAAGGATGACCGCGTCACGTTCATCACACCGAAGTCCTACCACTCATACCTCAACGTCTTCGGTGTGTCGGTGCGTTTTCATCATGGGCACGCCGTAATGTACCACGGAGGGATTGGCGGTATCACCATTCCCGTCAACAAGGCCATCGCCGAATGGGACAAAGGGCGTCGCGCTGATGTCGATTTCTTCGGGCACTTCCACCAGTACTTGGACGGCGGCAAGTTCATGGCGAATGGATCGCTAATCGGGTACAACGCGTACGCCCTTTCCATCAAGGCGTCACCGGAACCGCCTCGGCAAACCTTCACCGTGATCGACGAGCACAGGGGCCGCACGTGGACGACGCCCGTGTACGTCGACGAAGCCGCGCGCCATTAAAAATTTCTCTTGACAAAAATTTTAACTTGAGATACAATAGATTCGTGACTCCGAAAAGGACACTCGGTACGCCGCAAAGGCCACTATGAACTCCGAAAAGGACACTGTATACGCCGCAAAGGCCACGCCTAACTCCGAAAAGGACACATAGCACGCCGAAAAGGCCACGACAGACTCGCCCGGCCCTAAAAGAAAGGAACGCACCCATGATCGCCATCGACTTCGGTACTGGAGCAGCACTCGCCATCTTCGGCCCCGATGGGCCGATCTCGAAAAGCTCCCTTCAGCTCCCCCGCGTCCCGGGCGGTAAGACGCCCCGCGACGAGTTCCGGTTGATCCTGTCGGCTCTGCTCGAGCGCGATGATGTAGTAGTCGAATCGCCCACGATCGGATCGTCCGGATGCGAACCGGACGACGTGGCGGAGATCGTGACCGCGAGTCCGCAATCGTCTCTTCACGCTGTCCGCACGCGCCGTGAAGAACCACCGCATGGATCACAAGATCCCCAATCCGAAATCGTAAGGAGACGACAGTGGGAATGTATGACGCAGTCACGCGCGATTCCAGCTACCACCCTGACCTCCGAGAAAAGGAGCAGCAACCATGAAGTTCAGCGCAACAATCACCGAACTTGTTTGGGAATTTATCCGGGCCTTTGGGGTAGTGACGATCGTCATAGCTCTCTTCGCGATTGGGAAAAATGGTCTCACTCAGGAAAACGAGAACGAGCACACCAACAACCCGGCCGAGTGCAAGAGCTACTGTTACCCGAAAGGCTATGAGGGCGCGCGGCCCAAGGGAACGCCCGAGGGCATCCCCGGCTACCAGTGCCAAGGGGATCACTGTGCGAAGGCCGCTGAAGAGGGCGAGGAGAACCCGTGTGACGAGCACGGCACACAAGCGAAATGCACGAAGTGGTGCGCCAAGCCCTGCTGCACCTGCCTAGCCGTCTGCCTATAAAAAGGAGAACACGATGGGTAAATATGACGAGGTGAACAGAGGCTTGCAGCGAGAGCCGCAAACCGAAGACCGCTCCGAGGGGCGTCAGCGCGTCGACGCGCTGAAGTCAAAGCTCGCCAACGCGGGTGAAGCTACCCCAGCTACCCTCTCTCGGCGCTACGTGCAGGTACGCGAGCAGAAGGACGCCGTCGAAGAGCTGCTGAAGCCGATCAACGAGGAGCTGCTGGCTGTCACGGAGCTCCTCATCGAGGCATATGAAGAGGCCGGAATCACGAAGGTTCGCGTCGCGGAAACCGGGCAGTCAGTCTCCGTTGAGCTGCTCCCCATTCCGCAGGTCAAGGACCGCGAGGCTCTGCGGCGCTGGTTTGTCGCCAACGGTATGGAGGAGGCCTTGGCGCCGCATTCCGGGACCCTGGCCTCCCTTGTGAAGGAGTTGCTTCTTGACGGTAAGCCCCTTCCCGAGGGTGTCGAGGCCTACGTCAGGGCTAAGCTCGTGCTGAGGAGCCAATGAGAGCCGTTACCGGTCTCCTCGTTGTTCTCACCTTCGTGCTCACCCTCGTTGCCCGGGAGCAACAGAGCCTCAATGAGCAGCTGGTCGAGAATGAGCGCCGGACAAATGACTCGCTGCACGCCCAATCCGTGATCATTGCGCAGCTTCAGCAACGACTTGAAGGTCGCGAGCAGGAGCTCATCAAGTTGCGCTGTCAGCTTGACCTCATAGCGGCTGCCTCACGATCATCGTGGGGTGACGCTTACCGGGTCATGAAAACCGCCTTCATCAAGGGCGGCTGTTAAAAACAAAAGAAAGGAAGCAACATGGCGAATGACCTAGTAGTTTCCAGCGAAGCACTGGTTCCCTCATTTCTCAAGGCTAACGACGCTCGCGGCACGGAGCACATTACCAAAGATGACCTTCAAATGCCGCGCATCGGGCTCGCCCAACCGCTATCTCCGCAGATGGTGGAGTCGAGCTCGAAGTACATCGCGGGCCTCAAGCAGGGCGAGATGTTCAACTCGCTGACCGGGCAAAACTACGGCAAGGGACCTATCTACTTTACGGTGGTGCGGGCCGACAGGCCCCGGGGCGTGGAGTTCTTCCCGCTCGAGGAGGGAGGCGGCATCAAGGACCTCAACGTGCCGCTGAATGACCCTCGACTGATGTTCGGGCCCCGTGGCGAGAAGCCCACTGCGGTCAAGTTCTACGACTTCATCGCGCTGCGCGTCGACCCCGCAACCGAGGCCTTCGAGCCCGTTGCCCTCTCCCTCAAGGGGTCGGCGGTGTCGGTCGCCAAGGCCCTCAACTCGCTCATGAAGTTTCGCGGTGGTCCCTCATTTGCCGGGCTCTATGAGCTCACCTCGAGGATGGAGACCAGCAAGAAGGGGTTCACCTATGCGGTGTACATCGTGAAGAACGCGGGTGTCACGTTGAAGGGTGGCCTCCCGGGCTGGGTCAATGAGACCCTCTACGAGCAGGCGCAGGCCTTCTACGAGTCGATGAGGGACCGCCAGGTGGTCATCGACCGCGAGGAGTCGGAAGACGCCGAGGTGCTCTCGGAAACCAAGGAGTACTAGGCCGGGACCGAGGTGGGTCGCGCATACCTCCAGCACGCGAACTTTGAGGAGGACGAGATGGGCTACCAAGATAGCGAGGTGCTCGATGAATACTCTCGACAAACGCTAGCCGTTGCCCGTATCCCGGGCTTCTCGCCTAAGGCGGCCGGTGGCCACCTGAGCAACATCGACAGCGTCACGTTGATCATCGAGGGCGGCCAAGTGCACCGGCGCAAGCGACGTGCTTACGATGAAGGGGAGCTCAAATGGAACCCAAAACTGGGAAAGTTCGAGCAGACGTGATCGTGCAGTGCCCGAGCTGTGGAGCCGATGCCGAGTTTCCGGAGATCGACATCGGGGTTGGCGGGATTCAATGCGGCCCGGCTTCCTGTGAAGCTTGTGGTTGGGCTGAGCTGGAAATGGAGCTGAGAAATGAAAACACATGAGCTCGTCATGTTGCTGGGCTTCACGGCCCTCGCCGTGATCTTGATAAGCATAGCCGTCACAGATGCCCCAAGGCTCAACGAGAAGCCCGCCTGCACCTGTGATCATTGTCCGAAAGGATACCCATGAGTTTCATGTTGTATTTCTCTACAGATGAAGAGGACTTCAAGGCGGGACCTTTTGCCTCGCGGGAAGAGGCGGAGGCGCAAGGGAAGGATATCACGAGAAGGCTAGCTTCCGCGGCAAGAAAAAATCGCGAGATGCTGCGCGACCCTCCGATGAACTTCATGTTGTACTACTCTCTGGGCGACAAGTACTTCGTAGAAGGCCCGTTTGCAACAAAGAAAAATGCAGAGGTGCGGCAGTCGCAATCGGGGCTAATCTTTGAAAGCTCCTTCATCTTGGAAGAGCTGCCCGATGTTTGACAAGCTCGTAGAGCTCCTCATCAACTTCGTTGACCTCTTCCGATTTTGGGTTATCCCCGTGCGCGAAGGTACCCTTACCGTCGTGTATCTTCTCGGCAACGCCACGAGGGTCATCAGGCCCGGAGAGCCGGGCTTCTTCAGGACCGGCCTGCACCTCAAGTGGCCCCTGTGGATTGAGCTCGAGGACAACACCTCGACACGCCACGAGCTGGTAACGCTCTGGGCGCAAGATTTACAGACCGCCGACGGGAAGAAAGTCCGCGTGACGGGCTTCTTTCGGCTCAGCATCTTGCCTGAGAAGGTCGTCATCTGGCAAACCACTCTCGGCGACGAGGACCGCGCCGTATCGGCCGCGCTTCGGTCAGCCATAGCGGAAACCATCATCCGCCGGCCGCTCGATGACCTGCTGAGCGTCGAGGAGCAAAAGGGACTACGCCAAGAGATTCTCGACCGCGCCCGGAAGGAGCTCAACGAGTATGGCTATCGCATCTATGACTTCAAGTGGATTGAGCGCACCGAGGCAAAGACCTACCGACTTATCACGGGAGACTAACATGAGCTTCGATCTAGCAATGCGGCGTCTTCAAGCCGAGGCGTGGCGGAACAGCGAGGACCACGGATTCCACCAGGGCCCCACCGGCATTCTGCCGAGCGAAAAGATCGCGCTAATTCACTCGGAGCTTTCCGAGGCCCTCGAGGCCCTTCGCGAGGGCGACGGCCGAAAATCAAGCTCGAAGATCCCGGACTATCTCGCGGTCACGGAAGAGCTGGCGGATGCCGTGATCCGGATCTTGGACCTCGCTGGGATCCTGAATCTCGATCTCTCCGGGGCCATCATCGCGAAGATGGAGTACAACAAGCGCAGACCCTTCAAGCACGGGAAGAACTTCTAGGAGGTCTCAACACAATGAGCGAGCTGTGCAAGTGCGGTGATCCAGAATCTTCTCATCGCGGCCCAATGGGAGAGTGCGGCCGGTTTAATTGTCCGTGCAATCAATTCGAACGGGAAGAGCTTCAGTGAGCTTCAAGATCGTGATCCCCTCACGCAACCGCGCGAACTGGCTGCGGCGCTACCCCACGCGATCAACTCTCAAGTGGGTCTACGAGCACGAGCCCACCTTCATCGTCAACGCCGATGACCCGCAGCTCGAGGCTTATCGAGATCTCACCAGCGAGTTCGGCGCCGACCTACGGGTGCTGGGCCCAAGTGACCCTCGCGGCATTGCCGGTGTCTATGACCAGGCAATCGAGCACGCCGTTACCGAGGAAGTAGAGCGACTGCTCATCCTCGACGATGACCTCGCCTTCCGAACCCGCTTTTCCACCGTGGAGGTGGAGTACCCGAGGTGTCAGGGCAACCAGCTGTCAGACCTGCTCGAGTGCTGGACCTCGCTCCTAGGGCCTCAGGTTCCGGCAGCCGCGCTGACGCCCATCCAACGCCGCTCCGTTGACCCCGCAGCCCTGGTGCTGTGGAGCCAGCCGCTGGTCTGGGCCTACGCGTTCTACATTCCGCACTTCAGGCTCCATCCCGAGCACCGGTTCTACCAGCACCCCGACATCGTGGCGGGCTGCGACTACAACCTCGCGCTAAGTCTCCTCACCTCGGGTTACCAGGTGGTGATGTTCAACCAGCTCATGACGGCCACGGCCGGCGAAAATCCGGGAGGGTGCACCAGTTATCGGGACTACGCCGCTTGGGACGCGACAGTTCGCTACCTCGAGGGCCGCTACCCCGGGATAGTAAGCCGCAACACCGCCAGCAAGCGGCCTATCCCGCGGTTTATCGCGCGCACCTCAAGGGCTTTCAACCTCGAGAAGTTTGAGGGCCTGCACGGTGACTATCAGAAGTTCGGCACCCGGCTGCTAGATCAGCTGGAGCTGAAGTTCAGAGAGGTAAAGAGATGACCCGAACACTAGTCACGGACATTGACGGCGTGCTGCTCAACCTTGAGCACACGATTCATAAGGTCCTCGAGAGACGATACGGCGGTTGGCTGGAAATGCCCCACTGTTTCACCTTCGAGGAGGCTTACGGCATTCCCACCGCTGCCCTGGGAAAACCCTCGCCGCACTCGGAGACCTGGCGGGACATCTACGCGACCCCCACCAAGCTCTACCCGGACGCGCTCGAGTTCGTGGTGAAACTCAGGGCTGCCGGCATCAAGGTGATCGGTTTGTCCTACCGCTGTGAGGCGGGACGAGAGGCCTCAAGGCGAGACCTGGAAGCTGTGCCCTTTGACAAGCTGCGCTATGTAGATGAGCCAGAGGAGAAGCACGAGTTTGTCGGAGTAGTAGCTTCTCGAGGATTAACTTGGTACATCGATGACCATCCGGTTCACGCAGCCGACATGGCCTACGTCGTACCGCAGGCGAAAACCTATCTCCTCACGAGACCCTACAACCTGAGATGCCTCGACCTCGGTAACTATCACAGGGTCCTAAACCTCGACCAAATTTTGACTGAAGTTCTAAACGACGCACGGTCCACTCACTTGTCAGGTGCTTATAAATGATTGAGCAAGTAGCAACCATAACTCTCAGTGAGTTTCTCATCAAGTACGCCGCTGCGGCTGAAACCAGCAAAGGAGTCTACGTCACCTCTCTTGGGCGTATTCGCTCCTGCACCCTCTTGAACGACGAGAATTTTTTAGCTTGCCCGCTAGAGATGGCCAGTCGTGAGCAGGGTATCGAAGACATCTACCTCGATGACGACGAAGACAACATCCTGAAGCATGCCATCATGAATGCGGCCGACCACGCAGTGGATCTTGGTTCTACCGTTCGCGCCTGGCGCGGCATACTGCTGAAGGTTGGCGAGGTTGGGCGTGACCGTCAAAGAATTTCTCATCAAGTATGCTGAGGCCGCCGAGCAAAGCGGCGGGGTGTCATCAAGTAGAGCCAACAAAATCCGCTCTCGCGGGTTAAAAAACATGCTCAATCTTCCGGCTTGTCCGCTAGAAATGGCTGCCATGGACACGCCGATCGGCGATATCTTGATTTCAAGCGAATACCTCAAGAGAATTATCGTTACCGCGGCTGATTGGGAGGCCGAAAACCATGCCGCCGTGCGGGCCTGGCGCGGCGTGCTGCTAAAGGTGGGCGACGTATGAATTACGAAGAGTATCTTCTCTGGCGACGTATGAACTACGAAGAGTATCTTCTCTTAGACCGGAGCGCGACAGCGCTCGAGAAAATTGCCGAGCAACTGGAAGTGTTCAACGAGATCTTCAGTGCGGTTGCGCGATCAGGCAATCTGCGCGTGGGCATAGATAGCCTTCCGATCGTCGTCACTACAAAGCAATAAGATGAAGTGCAACGAGTGCCGCGGAGCGTGCTGCGAGTCGCTCCTCGTGCCCCTGCTCCCCGGCCACGATGACGTGAGCCGCTGGATGAGCTACCACGGCGAAGTTGTCGGGGCCTGCGTGGAGCTCGATGCGCCGTGTCAGAAGCTCGACCGCCTGGGCCGGTGCTCGATCTACGAGTCCCGCCCGTTGACTTGCCAAGATTACCTGGCCGGAGGTGAGCAGTGTCTTCAAACAGTGAGGTGGAGACGCACGCCCGCGCAGTACGAGCAGATACGGGAGGCGAACGACCCGCCAGTCAAAGAGTTGTATTCGTTGTCTTCAGCGGAACCGACCTCGTCTTTTTTGAAGGCCCCTTCGACACACCCGAGCTAGCTCGGAGTTGGGCGGAGCAGGCTCTCGGCACCGGCGCACACTACGCCATTACGGAGGTACAGTTGATATGAACTTGAACGCGCTTTCCCGTCAGCAGGCAAGCCGTGAGCGGCTCAAGGCCTCGACTCGCTTCTACGCCCTTGTTCGCTCGATGGAGCTGCGAGAGCGCCACGTCCTCGAGCTCCCGCCGGACGTCGTACGCTGGCTGGCCACGCGTCTCTCGCCAACCGACAACGTCCGGCGGCTGTGGTCGGCTCTTGACTTTCCGTTAACCATCTTTGGCCGAAACGAGGACATCGTGGGCTTTCAGTGCGCCGACGGCGTCCTGTGGGCGTGGCTCCAGACAACGGAGCGCCTGTTGGAGAGCGCGGCCTTCTGCTCATTCGCGGCCACGTCATTCACCAAACGAGGCATGTCAGCCGTGCCCCGGGTTGCCTTGGTTCTACCCAACACGCTCAGGAAGAGGTCGATCGGCGGTAAGAAGCCCGGCGCCGGGCGCCGGCCCTATATCGCCGCGGCCAACGGCCACAAGGGCGGTGGTCAGATCGGGGTAGGCCGCAATGACACGGAGCTCTCGAGGCGCCGCGTGTCCCTCGGGCTCTCGCAGTACGCCGTGGGAAAGAAGGTCGGCGTGACGGCGGCGTGCATCGCCCACTGGGAGAGCGGGCGACAGAAGCCGTCCAACGAGCACCTACGTCTGAAGTACGCGGCCGCCCTGGAGCTGCTGTGATTCCAGTCAACGTTAGCCTGCTGAAAAATACCCGCAACCACGGCGCGGTGTATCTTCTCGGCTGCGGACCCAGTCTGGGCGAGTTCGAGCCCAAACCGGGCATAGATCTCATCGGGCTCAATCGCTCCTGGCTCCGGTTTCCTGATTGCGAGGATCGGGTGATCGTCGACGCGGCCAACTACATCGACATTCGCGACGGCCGGCAAGGCTGTCAGCCGCCGTGGCGGCTGTGGATGCCGCTGCCGAGGGTAGCGCAGCAAGTACCGGACCTCGGGCCGCGGGCCTCGAACATGGAGCTTGTCACGATAACACACCTCGTGTTACCGCGCCGGCGGCCGGTGTTTCAGCTGAACCTCGAGGAGGGGTCGTGGGCGCCGTTCTGCGGACTCTTTGCCCTCGAGATTGCGGTGTGGCTGGGCTACACCGACATCCGCCTGGCGGGATTCGACGGCGTCGCTAAGAGCCACTTCTTCGACGACTCGGGCTTCGGGCAGAAGCCGCGCGCGGTCACCGAGGCACTGTTTCGGTCATGGGAAACATGGTTCCTCGACGCCGCGCGGGTCCTCGCGGCCGAACGACCCGAGGTGAAGGTGTGCTTCGTGACGCCCACCGCCCACCAGGCGTTCACGGAGCTCTCGTGATTTGGGCGATCCTCCTCTCAGCGTGGTTCTTATACTTGGTCCTCGCCGAGATTCGCAATGAACTGCGCAAGGCAAATCAGCGCGCCGAGCGCGACCGGATGTTTCGGCGCTAGCTCTAGAGGTTTCCCAACATGGCTCTCGATCGAGACACCCTTCTCACCCTTTACTTCGAGCGCGGTTGGAACCTAGTTCCGCTGCGCGAGCACACCAAAGCTCCTTACCATGACCAATGGCCCGAGCGCGACTTTCGGGCTTCGGACTTTGGACCCTCAGACAACATCGGTCTACAGCTTCGAGAACAGTGGCTTGACGTGGACCTTGACTGTAACGAGGCCATTGTCGTGGCCGACACGTTCCTGGAGGCCACGAGCACCTGGGGTCACGCCAGTAAACCCAGAAGTCACTGGCTCTATAGGCTCGCCCCATCCGATGTTCAGCGCAAGGCCCTCGTGATAGAAGATCCAGATGCACCGGGCCACGCACTAGTCGAGGTTCGCACTGACCGCGAGCACCAGACCATGTTGCCTGGCTCCACGTGGCACGACAAGATCGGAGAGAAACCCGATGAACCAGTGGAGTGGACCGGTGACCAGCTGGATACCTTTACCGAGTTCTCTTTCGAGACGATCAAACGACGCGCTATCTTGTTAGCCGCGTGTGCCTACCTCGTGCGCCACTACCCAGAAGGTGGAACTCGCCACCAAGTTGGCCTGCCGCTCTGCGGGATGCTGCGCATGCTTGACGTGAAGCACGAGGAGGCGAGGTGGATCATCGAGGCAGCGTCCAACGCCATGGACGGAGACACGGGCACGCGTCTCGGAGAGCTCAACACGACCTACCGGCTCGAGGAGTCAGCCGCCATGGAAGGGTTCAGCGCACTGCGCAAGCTCTGCCCGAAGCTGGCCCTCGGGCTCAAGAAGATCCTGGGCGGTGTCTTCACTCGTGACGGTTTCAACATGGGCAACTCCGGAACACCCACCATCTGCCGTAAAAACATCGAGTTGGCCCTAGCCAAGGAGGAGGCAACCTTTCAGCTGAACCTCTTTGGCAACCGCGAGGAGTTCATCAACGGCACCGGGTTGCCCATCGTGGTCGACGACTATCTCTTCAACCACCTGCGTCTGGAGATTGACCGGAAGCACCGCTTCTTACCGTCCGTCGAGCTCTTCGAGAGCTGCCTCAAGGACCTCGCCTACGCAAACTCCTACCACCCGGTGCAGATGTACCTTCACGATCTCCCGCCCTGGGATGCTGTTCAGCGCGTTGACACCTGGCTGAGCCACTACCTCGGGGCAGAGGACACGGCGTACACGAGGGCGGTCGGCCGGAAGGTGCTGATAGCGGCCGTGAGGCGGGTCCTGGAGCCCGGCATCAAGTTCGACAATCTCCTGGTCCTCGAGTCCCCGCAGGGCACCGGTAAGTCAAGCGCCATCGCGGCCCTGTGTCCCTCGTATGATTGGTTCACTGACCACCTGCCCCTGGGCGCCGACCCTCAGCGGGTGATCGAGCAGACCGCCGAGAAGTGGATTGTGGAGATCAGCGAGCTCTATGGCCTACGCGACAAACAGATCGAGGCCGTGAAAGCCTTTCTCTCGCGCCAAAAGGACGAGGCTCGGGCCGCTTACGGTAAGAAGGTCTCGCTGCGCAAGAGGTCCTTCATCTGCATCGGCACGACAAACCGCGACCGCTACCTCGCTGACCCGACCGGAAACCGCAGGTTTTGGCCAGTGACGGTTGGCTCGCGGCAAAACGTCGAGGGTATCGCTCGTGACCGCGACCAGCTCTGGGCCGAAGCCTTCACCCACCGCGAGGAGCCGCTCGTGTTGCCGGAGGAGCTGTGGCCAGTGGCTGTGAGTCACCAGGAAGAGCGCGAGGAGGAGGACCCGTGGGTTGACGTGATTCGCACAACGATGAGATTTCCAGATAATCCAAAAAATTTGATAACCTTCACCTACAAGGAGTTGTTTGAGCTACTAGGCGTGCCCATTGAGCGCCAAACAAAGCGAGAGACGGAGCGACTGCGCAACATCATGTTTAAAAAGTTCCAGGGCTGGCGTTGGACCACCAAGCTTGTTGAAGGCCACGTGGTGAGGTGCTTCGGCCGAGAGCTCACCGCTGAGGAGTTCAAGCTGAGGACGATGTTCCCCGACCTAGTCGAAAAGCCAAAGGAGTATTGAGTGATTCTTCTAGGCTTCCGGGAATCACCGTTCCGAGCACCGAGGGTGTACCTTAGGTGATAGAATTCGGGCCTCGGGCTAACTTACACCTCCGAGGGTGTACCTTAGGTGATAGTTTTCGGGCCTCGGGCTAACTTACACCTCCGAGGGTGTACCTACGCGAAAAAAGCTCTAAAGTCCTCATTTTATTATAGTTATTAGGTGGATAGAATTCGGGCCTCGGGCTAACTTACACCTCTCTTATACCTCTGTGATAACACATATACACGACTTTTTGGTGCACCTGTTACGCGTTAAACCTAATCCTCTCAACATTTTAAGCCCTCTCTAAACACATAATTGTGTAACATGCGTCCCCTAGAGCTGCCAGGAGGCGGTCCGGGGCTCACGCGACTCCCCCCCAACGCCCTTTCCTTCTCTATTATATATGTTATAATGTTATTATGTTATATAATATATAACTATAATAGAATGAGGACTTTAGAGCTTTTTTCGCGTAACATGCCAGTAACACGCATTGTTACAAGGGAATTTCGATGACCCTCACCCCTCGGCTCTACAACCCGCGTTATCCCTCGACCTCTCCTCGCAAACGCCTCCAGGGTAAATCTCGGGCGTACCAGCGGGTCGCTCAGTGCGACCCGGGACCCTCATTCCGTGATAAGATATCCTCGTGAAGCAACCCGCCATCCCGATCGAGTTTCTTCGAGGGCTGCTCGAGGACCCCGAGTACCGGGCGATGTTGCGCGTGCGCCTCATCTCGGGCGACGTGCCCGCGGGCATCGAGGGGATGATCTGGCACTACGTCTACGGAAAGCCGCCCGAGACCTTGAACCTCCTCGTCTCCGACCCGTATGACGCGATGAGCGACGAGGAGCTCGCTGCCTCGGCCCTGCAGCTCGCCGCCGAGCTCCAGGCCCTGCAGCCAAACTAGGAGGCTCGCGTGACTCTGCACGTTGCTCACCTCGCCGCCTTTAGCCTGCTGCTCGCCCTCGCCCACTGTGGAGGTCCTCGCCAGCGCTTCGGTCCGACGCAGGGTCCGCCTCGCCTCCTCTGCCGCGGCGAGTCGATCTTTGCTTGGACCGATACGCCGTGGCTGGTCACCTGCTACGTTGACGGCAACCTCGCGCTCTTGCCGGAGCAGGTCGAGTTTCGGCTTCGCCTCTCGGGGCAAGACGACTACTTCTCGAGCTCCGTCATCAGCAACCTCGACCGCCGCACCGTGGCGTGGCACATCGTGCTCACGCGCGACTACTGGCGCAACCTCACGGGCAACTCGAGGATCGGCGTCGACGACCGAAACATCGAGGTCATTCGGCGAGATGACCCGAGGTATCCCATGGAGCCCATCGAGGGCCTCGATGCCTCGCTCGATGGCGGTTTCCGGGTCTTCGTCGAGCTGCGCTCCGGACGGAAGATTCTCGCCCGAGGTCAAACCGTGGGCCAGCTCAACTGCCTCTGCAGCCGTTGAGCGAGGTTGAGTTGTTTTTAACATAATATCTCTTATGGGACATCAGCCTTGACCCCTGCAGAGCTCACCGAGTGGGTTCGGACACATCCGCCACAGGGTGCGCCCGATCCCAACGTGACCCCGCCCGAGGTGAAGGCCGCTGCCCTGCGCGAGGAGCTCGAGCGCGTTCACGCGAAGATCAAGCGCCGGCAGTGGTCACGCCAACCCGCGGCTTGGATCCGCGAGCGCCTCGGTGAGGAGCTCTGGTCGAAGCAGGCGGAGATTCTCGAGGCCCTGACCCTCGAGCCCCGGCTGGCAGTGCCGAGTTGCTTTGCCTCCGGGAAGTCGTGGCTCGCGGCCCGCATCGCCGCGTGGTGGGTCGACACACACCCGCCGGGGACGGCGTTCGTCGTGACGACGGCATCGAGCTGGAGCCAGGTCCGCGCCATCCTGTGGCGGGAGCTCGCGCGCGCGCACGCGAAGGGCAAGCTCCCGGGGCGGCTCAACCAAACTGAGTGGCACCTCCCGATGCCCGACGGCCGCGAGGAGTTGGTGGCTTTCGGCCGCAAGCCCGCCGACCTCGACACGACAGCCTTCCAGGGGATTCACGCCTTCTACGTCCTGGTCCTCCTCGACGAGGCCGCCGGCGTGCACGAGGCCCTGTGGCGGGCCGCGGACGCCCTCGCCACGAATGACGCCTCGCGGGTGCTGGCTTTCGGGAACCCAGAGGACGGGGCGAGCCACTTCGCCAAGATCTGCAAGCCGGGTTCCGGGTGGCGGGTCATTCGCATCCGCGCGTGGGACACGCCGAACTTCTCGGGCGAGGCGGTGAGCGAGGACCTCAAGCAGTTGCTCCTCTCCAAGTCGTGGGTCGAGCGCAAGCGCAAGGAGTGGGGTGAGAAGTCCGCATTTTGGCTCGCGAAGGTCGAGGCCGAATTCCCCGACTTCCGGCCCGACGGGCTCTTCCCGATCCAGCTCATCCGCCAGGCGCAGGAAAAGAGCATCCCGCCCGGGCTGCCGGTGGAGCTCGGGGTGGACGTGGGCGGCGGGGGGAACAAGTCGATCATCGCGCTTCGGCGCGGTGGGTGGGTGCGCATCGTGCTCCGCAACCAGAACCCCGATACCATGGCCGTCCTCGGCGAGGTCGCGGCCCAGCTCAAGGCAACCGGAGCCACGTGCGCAAAGGCCGACGAGATCGGCATCGGGCGGGGCCTCGTTGACCGGGCCCGGGAGCTGCGGCTCGCGGTCCTCGGCATCAACATCGGCATGCCGAGCAAGGACCCGGAGCATTTCGCCAATCTCCGCGCGCAGGCGTATTGGGGCCTCCGCGAGCGCCTCGAGGCCGGTGAGGTGGACATTGACCCCGAGGACGAGGACCTCGCTGCGCAGCTCGTGGAGATTCGTTACAAGCGTACGAGCGCGGGTAAGATCCAGATTGAGGGTAAGGACGAGATGGCTCGACGAGGTGTCTCGTCGCCCGACGAGCTCGACGCGGTGGTGCTCTCGTTCATTCCGCCCGACATGGCGCCGCGGCCACCTCGGGTGCGTCAGGTGGAGTGGGGGTAGCACAATGGGCGATGGACAGTTCCACGGGAATCAGTACACCGGCAGCCTAGGGGGCGCTTCTCGTCCTACCGACATGACGACCGGCCGCGGAAGCCGAGGTGGCCAAACACCGAGCGAGGTTCGTTACGGCCTAGGCCGTTCATTCAAGCTACCTCGGCAGTCAGAGAATCTTGAGCTAGTCGAAGTAGACCCGAGAAAATTGGATGCGGCTTGGGAGAAAGACAATCGAGTAAGCCCAAGCGGTGAGAACGAGATCGGCAATCGTAGAGAGCAGTTTATAGATTGGCTCAAATCAAACCCGGGAGAACAAATCGAGGCCCCGACTGTGCACCCGCACTGGGATAACAAGCAAGTGGTATTCTCAGATGGTAGGCATCGTTTTGCAGTATTGCGAGATTCGGGTCAGAAGACGGTGAAAATTGCGGTACCTAAAACGGACGTGAAATATTTTCGGAGGTTTCGTTAATGGGCGGCGCATTCAAGCCATCGGGCATCGCGAGTGGGCATGCGTCGGAGGCATCCGCGCGCGAGTCGCGGGCTTTCAAGGTGAGCGTGGAAGATCCCGGATCTTTGACGCCAAAGGAGTTCAACGATGAAAGCGCCATGCTTGCCGACCAGGCTCGCATAATCGACCAGAAACTTCTCGATGCGGGCCGCGGATTCGAGAAGCCTTCCGAGACGCTGAGTCGGGAGTTCAAGGCTGTATTGGATCGGCAACATCGACTCCGCGAGGAAAGCAAGCTCGGCGGCCCTTCGGCGGTTTCTGGTCATGGGACGAGAGGAGTAGCAGTGCGTTTGCGAAAAGTTACGTTGATTGTCCCTTTTTGCGTGTTGATTGCAGCGGCGTGCGGCGAGAACACCGGGCCTACCGGCCCGACGCCTGTAACCACGACCACCACGATCCCCGTAGACCCGTGGCTCGGGCCGCGGGTAGACGCGGACTTCAGCTGGGACCGGCTGGCGTCCTTTTCGGCATTCGCTACTCTCGACGAGAGCCACGATGACCGGCAGATCTACGAGTCAACGCAGCTGATGCTCTCGCGCGGTATCAACACCCGGCGCCTGTGTGCGGAGACCGAGTTCTGGGGCGGCGACTGGCCATACCTTCGGGTGCCAAGGGACCTCGATAGGCTCAATCATGTTCTCGACACCGTCGCCAGGATTCCCGGAGCGCAGGTGATCGTCGTGGCCAACTGCACGCTGAAGGGTCCCGTGCCGGTCTCGCAGCAGCACGAGTGGGCGGCAAAGGTTGCGGGAGTGGTTCGCGAGTATCGCAACGTGGCCGTCGAGGTGATCAACGAGATGGATCAGTGCCGAGGGCGGGGCTGGGGGCCTCACTGCTACGGTAAGAACGATGTCCGAATCGACGTCGACATGTTTCGCGGAAACGGCGTCCGCTACGTGACCACCGACGACAGCATCTGCCCGGGCGACTTTACGTACGAGTACCGGTTTAAGAACATCAGCGCCTGGCCAGCTAACTTTCATTATTGCCGCAACACCAAGGGCCGCCCGTTTGACCCCGGAGTGAACGACGGCGGCTTTCTCGATGCCGTCATCCGGGCCAACGGCGGCTTCGTGTACTTCGGCGAGACGGTTGCCTTCAACGAGCTCGGGGACAATTGCGCCGGGCTCCGGACATGCGACCCGGCCAGGATACAGGCCCACTTCGACGCGTGCCTCGGACAGCGTGCCGGGCAGTGCGCCACTAACTTTCACTCGATCGCCGGCCTGGCGGGTGACGGGTGGACCGATATTCCTTGGAACCGGTGAGCTACATGGAGCAAGGATGGTTCTGATAACCCGCGATGGCCTGAGGACCGAGGAGCAGCTCATCGAGGAGGAGCGGGAGCGCGCGTGGGACGTTGTCTGCACTTGCGGAGCTCCACTTCCGTACATCTCGCCTGAGTCATCTCATGTCTGTACCTCGTGCAACACGACTTGGACAGGGGACCCGCTCTTGCCGGACTGGCTCAACGTCGTTTGGCGGGGAGCTTTTCCGTGAGCAAGGTGTACAAGGCACCGCGACCCGGGCCATACCACTACTGGATCGGGTTTGAGACGGCGGATGACGCGATCGAAGCCATCTCGGCGTGGAAGTGGAGAAGCGCGTACCAAGACATGGACAACTGGCTGCGCGCTCTGCAAAAGTATGAGGACATCGACACGGTGCAGGTAGACGCGGCGAGGGCAAAGTTGCGCGAGCTCGTCGACGGCTTGGGGCTGGTCTGGGACTGAGGAGGACGGGTTTGAGCAAGTTTCTGTTCGGCTATTACGTGACGGCAGGCGACCGCTGGTGCAAGGAGCCGCGACAAGCCGAGGTGAAGGAGTGGACTGACCTCGATGTCTACCTCTGGCGGCAGTTTGACTCTGTCTCGATCGACCGGGGTCTGCGTGACCTGCGCCGCGCCGTGAAGTGGTCCGTGAAACACGGTCGCGCGATCTCCCTTGATCTCGACATGGGCTACGCGGCCACGTGGCGGCGCCAGATAAACAAGGCGTCAGCCCGCTTCGTTACCATGCCCTTGGCGGACCCGTGGCGGAGCGTGGCCCTCGTCGACGTGGCCGACGAGCCCTCGCCCTTCTTGGCCAGCCGATGCGCGTTGCAGGTGCAAGAGCATCTGGCGAGCGAGAACCTCTCGGCGCCGCCCGTCGGCGCAACTTTCTCCTATCAGTTGAAGGACGAGGCCCGGTTGCCGGAGCTCGACTGGGTGGGTCTCGAGGCCTACGTGGATGTTCGCTGGCAGAACGAATCGCCGGAGACACTGCGGCGCATCTTGGTAGATCAACTTCGGCAGCAGGCAGCGAGGCTCACGCTACCCGAGCAGAGGCTTGTGGTGATTCTCCAGGCATACTCGCGCAATGGCGGGTGGATCAACACGAGAACGCTTCGACAAGTGCAACTCCTCGGGGCCGAGGTTGCCGTCGAGCTCTTTGGGACTCGGCTCTTGGCGATCAAGATGTTCTCGTGGGAACGGCCCTCGGGAACTCGGTCTTTGAGCTTCGCGATACGCCAGGCACACCACCTTATCTGGAGCCGGCGCGCCGAGTTGCCGCCACCGCAGGACATTCCGCATGTGCCACCGCCGTCCGGCGCCGCGCTCTGGGTTACGAAGGCGAGGGCCGGCACGCAGGATACGCCGGGGAAGCTCATCTACGATACCATGGCCAAACTTCAAGAGAACATCTGGGCCGGCGCCCGGGACTGGGTTTACCTGCTCCAGAACTGCGGAGACTGCTTCAACGGGAACCCGCTCAAGGCGTCAGCCGTCGAGATTCGGGAGTTCGCCTCGGTCGGATTCGACCTCGACGGGGAGGGACCGCCGATCCTCCTGAAGCTCATGCAGCCACATCCGAAGTACGCGGACCGCGTCAACGTCAAGAAGGCTGAGTGGTCTAACTTTTCAAGCCGGCTCGACGCGCACCTCGCGCAGGCCCACAAGTACCGCGAGGACTTCAAGGGCCAGCCAGGTGAGGGGAAGGACTGGGACTCGGTAAAAGGCTGGTGTGCGGGTAGAAACCGGCAGTAGGGTATAATTTAGGGAGAGGTTTCATGGCCGTTACCTTTAGGAAGCAAGCCTATCAGCGCAACCTCAAGCTGTGGGAGCGTGCCCGCGACTGTTACGGCGGGAGCGACAAGGTGAAAGCCGCCACCACGAAGTATCTGCTGCCGCTGGATAGCCACCTGCGGCAGACGGGCACCTTCAATCCCTCGGCGGCCCTCTTCAACGCGAAGTATCAGGCCTACGTAGAGCGGGCGCTGTTTTACAACGCCACGGCGAGGACGGTGGACGGGCTCGCGGGCTTCGTGTTTCAGAAGGACCCCACCGTTGAGGTGTCCACCGAGGCGATGGAGGAGCAACTCCTTGACATTACCCTAACGGGGGTCAACGCGAGTGTCTTTGCTTTTCGTGTTTTTCAAGAGTTGCTGTTGACGGGGCGTTACGGCGTGCTCGTCGACGTCCTCGCGGGTCAGGACGGAAAGACGGTGCCGCCCGAGGACCAGCGCCCATACTGGGCGGGCTACCGTGCGGAGGATATCATCTCGTGGAGCGTAAAACGAGTCGGCGGTGACCCTCAGGTCTTGACGCGAGTCGTGCTTCGTGAGGAGTATGAAGAGGAGAGCGAGAAGGACACCTTTGAGTTCGAGATGGGCGAGGAGTACTTGGTGCTCGAGTTGCTTGACCATGAGAACAAGCCCGTCTACACTCAAAACCGCTGGCGAAAGTCAAAGAGCGAGGGCGACAAGTGGGTGCAGGTCGAGACAGTCGTTCCTGAGAGGCACGGTCACGTGCTCACTCGCATTCCGTTTCAGTTCGTCAATGTCTCGTCACTCACGCCCGACGTGCAAAAGGGGCCGCTGGTTGACCTCGTTGACCTGAACATCTCGCACTACCGCACGATGGCGGACCTCGAGCACGGACGCCACTTTACGGCCCTACCCACTCCTTGGACATCGGGGGCGCGTGGGCAAGACAGCGGGGAGCCGCTGACCATCGGGAGTGGCGTGGCCTGGGACTTGGAAAAGGGAGGCTCGGCCGGGATGCTCGAGTTCAGCGGTGCGGGCCTCGGCGCCCTCGTGACCGCCGAGCAGGATAAGCGGAAGATGATGGCCATCCTCGGCGCGCGGCTCCTCGAGGAGCAACCCTCGGTTGGGGCTGAGACAGCTACCGCCATCATGATGCGGCACGCCAGCGAGGGAGCTACGCTCCGGTCTCTGGTCGCTACCGTGAGCGAGGCGCTGACTCGCGTTCTTCGCCTGCACGAGTGGTGGCTTCCGGGGCAACCCGCTGAGCTGCCCGAGGACCTCGAGTGCAGCTTTCAGCTCAACCGCGAGTTTTTCGCCGTCAAGATGAACCCACAGGAGTTGCAGACACAGCTGCAATTGCTCCAGGCAGAGGCGATCAGCTACGAGACTTTCTACCACAACATCACGGTTGGCGGGTGGACTCGCGCGGGCGTCACCAGTGAGGATGAGAAAAAGCAGATCTCCATCGAGGCCCCGGCGGAGCCCTCGCCGCCAGCTGGCGGTCCTCCGGCCCTAGGTGATCAACCCGGAGCGGGCGGTCCGGGAGTCGGGATGGGCGACGTCGTGGCCTACGATGAAGGCCCCTACAAGATCATAAAGCGGGACGAAAAGTTTCTGGTGATCAAAGCCGACACCGGCACGCAGGTGGGTAAGACAAAGCACGGAACGCTCGAGGAGGCGAAACGCTACCTCGCGGCGCTCCAGATGCACTCAAAGGAGAAAAAGAAGTGACTCTCTTAGTACCGAACGTAGGCGAAGCGAGGATGCTGAAGCTCATCCTCAACAACGTCTCGCAAGAAGATGTGATCCTGAAGCTCTATAAGAACAACGTGACTCCCGCCGAGGGTGACGTCGCTTCCGATTACACGGTGGCGGATTTCACGGGCTATGCGAGTTTGACGCTGACCGGTGCTTCTTGGTCGTTCACGACTGGCGATCCTAGTTACGCGAGTTACGCCCAGCAGTCTTTCACGTCGACCGCGGGCGGGCAGAGTCAAACCATTTACGGCTACTTCGTAGTCCAGGCGTCGAGCGGGATTTTGCTCTGGGCGGAACGTTTCGCGGGTGCGCCTTACGCCATCGTAAACAACGACGATGCGATCAAGGTCACGCCGTACATCGAGCTGGCTTAAAGTGTCGAACATCGGGTTTCACCGCTCCACTCACAGTGATCGGCTGGAGCGGTGGTTGGGCACGCCAGGGGTTGAGGCTATCTCTGCGGCGATGCGCGACTGGTACGGGCCGCCTATCGCGCTAGGCGATGTTCACGGAGCGGTCTGGGCGGATGCTGGCGGTGACTTTCACGGCCGGATCAACGGAGGGCAGTTTCTCTCGGCCACCGAATGGGCGTGGAACTGGGTCACGAGAGTTGCGCGCCGTGCAGCCCGGCGACAATTCGGTGTCGCTAACGCGGGCTTCACCTCGCTCTCCGATCTAATTTCTGAGGCCACGCAGGGTAACAAGTCCTTGAATCTCTACTGGGAAAAAGTCGAGACAAGCGGAACTGCGGGGGTCTGGTTTAGCCTGTGGGGCATCGGCCCGCATCCCACGGCCGGGGCTAACGCGGCCGCGGCCCCGGGAGGCGAAGCCCCGACTCAGGCAACGATCGGCGCACCTGCGATGGCCGACTGTAGCCCGGACTTTCGTTTCATCGTTACGGCCATGGTTTTAGACAGCGGGATTAACTCACCGTGGCTCTGTTATGACCGTCTCTTTCAGGTCGACAAGACCATGAACTCCACTGCCAACGAGTCGGTTACCGGAGTTCCGACACGCTACCAGTCCTCGACACCCGCTGACTGGGACTATGCCGGCGGGAACTTCATGTTTCCCGAGGTAGGCGGTACGGCCCTCGCCAACACCGCGCACAACTGGGGAGTAGCAGGCGGTAACGAGTGCCTCTATCGCAACCAGGCGGGAACGGACAGCCAGACATTGCCGGTGGTTACAGGCAACGCAAACGCTGCCGTGCGCCGCTTAGACAACCCCGGCGAGCAGTGGTTCATGCCGCTTGCCAGTGGAGACACCGGGGTAATGGACTTGGCGAGAATGCGGTGCTCGGCCGCCGTGGCCACGGGCGTGATCAACTTCGTGATCGGTCACCCGCTAGCTTGGGCAGTGCAACCTGTGGCCTACGCGGCGGGGCTTACAGATAACATCAACACGGCTTTTAATTTGACTCGTGTTTTTGACGGGGCGGCGCTGGCGTGGCTCAGGCGCAAAGTGGGCGGAGCTACGACTCCGACGATGGCCGTTCATCTGGTGGCGGGATGAGCAACACGCACTCTGACAGGCTCGAGCGCTGGTGCGGCGCCGAGGCAGTTCAGCGCATCTCTACAGCGATGCGTGGTTGGTACGGCCCGCCCATCATCTTGAGCGGAGTTCCGGGGAACGTTTATGCAGCGAGCGACGGCGACTTCGTCGGCGTTATCGAAGGCGGGCAGTTCCTGAGCGGCCTTGATTGGTCGCTGATGCGACTCGGAAGAATCTTTCGTAACGCCTCGAGGCGTCAGCTGAGCCGGGCAAACGCCGGGTTTAGCTCGCTCTCGGACATCATCAGCGAGGCCACTTCGGGCGGAAAGCAGCGCTTGTTTCAGTGGGAGAAAGAGATTTTAACCATGTCGGCTCCCGCCGGTGGAACTGCTAGCCACTGGCAGACTAACTCTTATCCTACCATCGCTCCTACACCATCAGCGGCTCCCGGAGGGGACGCCACCACGGACGCGAGCGTAGGTGCGCCGGCCATGGACAACGTGTCGCCCGACACTCGGCACGTTGTCTCTTCATGGGGAACTTGTAGTTTGTTAGGTAAGACTTTTCTGCTCTATGACCGTCTGTTTCAGGTTAGTAAGACCATGAACTCTGCCGCGGCGGAGTCCGTCACTGGTGTTCCGACGCGCTATCAGTCAACGACACCGGGCGACGCTGACTACATAGGCGGTAACTTCGGCTTTGTCGAGACAGGAACAACGGCTTTAGCGGCAACGGCGCACACTTGGACAGCTTGCACTTACAAGGATCAGGACGGTAATGCTTCCACGTTGCCGGACTTGGTCGGGAACGCGTCGAGCACTGCCCGCAGGCTGGATCACCCAGTGGGCCAGTGGTACGCTCCGCTGGCTAGCGGGGACCGCGGCATTAAAGCTTGGACTAACATTCAGTGCAGCGCACAAGTAGCTACCGGTCTCATCCATTTCGTGATTGGCCATCCGCTGTGTTGGATGCCCATTCACACAGCGACGCTGCTTGCATTCCACGATCATCTCAATCGCCCTTTCGGCCGGCCTAGGGTTTTTGACGACGCCGCGCTGGCGATCCTGGATGTTCTTTTCTCGGGCACGGGCAATTACAACATGAACATCACGGTTAACACGGTGGCGGGATGAGCTCAACGCACTCCGATAGGCTCGAGCGCTGGCTGGGCGCGGAGAAAGTGGCGGAGCTATCGGCATCGATGCGCGGCTGGTACGGCCCGCCGATCGCCGTCGGCAACACCCCGGGTAGCGTCTGGGCCACGGGTGACGGGGACTTTATTGGATCCATCAAGGCCGGGCAATTTTGCAGCGGCGCAGAGTGGTATCTCAATCGCTTAAAACGAGCACTTAAACGTCAGCTCTCCACCTGTAATGCGGGATTTTCCGGTGTAGCCGACCTGCTGTCCGAGATTGCGCAGGGTAAGAACGAGACGATCATCTTGCATAAGCTGGGAGTGGCCGCGGCTACCGGCGCAGTTATGACCTCTTGGGGCTACAGCGGCTCTCCGCCGCAAGGCGGGGCAGCGGCCGCGGCCCCCGGCGGGGAGACTCCGGCTGTCTCCACGACCGGCGCCTACATAGTTCCGAGCGTGTCCACGGACACCAGACACATCATCGGGTGGCGTGCCCTAGAAAGCGCTGGCCGAACGCTGCTTCTGTATGACCGCCTCTTTCAGGTCGACAAGACCATGAACTCGTCAACGAATGAGTCAGTCACCGGAGCTCCGACGCGCTATCAGTCCTCGACAGTGAGTGACCCCGACTACGCCGGCGGAAATTTCCTATTTATCGAAGTCGGCGGAACGGCGTTGGCCAGCACGGCCCATGACTGGGGTGTGGCCGGCAGTTCAAACGAAGTTCTCTATCGTAATCAGGCCGGGACGGACAACTCGGTTCTCCCGGTGGTGACTGGTAACGCGGCGGCCATTGCCTATCGTCTCGATATGCCGCTGATGCAATGGTTCTGTCCGCTGGCATCGGGTGACGTTGGGGTAATGGATCTCGCTCAGATGCGTTGCTCCGCTTCCGTGGCCACGGGCGTGATCAGCTTCGTCATTGGACACCCGCTGAGCTGGCTGCCCTTTCCGTCTTCGTTCATGTCCATGGAGCTCGGTCTAGTCAACACGGCTTTCGGCATGACGCGAATCTTTGACGGAGCGTGCTTAGCTTTTCTGGAGTTTGCGTCAAACGCTAACGCGTCGAATGTCTTTATTGATCTCGACACGGTGTCTGGTTAATGTCCTTCCTAGGCTCTCTCGGCTCTTTCATCCGCACGAACTGGCACGCGGATTTTCAGTGGGCCCCTACTCTCACTAGCCACGATCCCTCGGACGTTATTACTCTCGAAGACCCCGCCGGGGTTGTTGAGGTCACCGGAGCGGGCGGGGCCGTCACCGCGGGAGCCGCTACCGTTAGCAAGCTCTCTGTCGTCACCGGAGCAAACGGTGCCGTCACCGCGGGCACCGCTGCCGTCAGCAAGCTCTCTGTCGTTACCATGTCGGGTGGAATTGTCATGGACGGCTCGCCGATGTACGCCGATGTTGACGAGTACATCGGGATCGGCGGTATCGTAATTAACGGGACAGCGCCTAACTTTCAATTACAGCCTTTTGCAGCATTTCGCCCAGGATCGGCCTCTTCTAACTCGCGGCTGGACTCGAAACTTCACGCAGAAGATTCCGACAGTAAACTGCTCACGAGGATTACAGATAGCAGGACAAATTTTCAATAGGAGATAGAAATGGCAATTCAATTGGCTACATCAACTCGCAACGCGCGGCTCGATGCGATCGAGACGGACGCGGGAACCTCGGCTATCCTCAAGATCCGTACGGGCGCGCAGCCGGCTGACTGTGCCGCGGCCGATTCTGGCACGGTGCTCGCGACCTTCAACTTGCCGTCCGATTGGATGGCGGCCGCGAGCTCGGGTAGCAAGGCGAAGTCCGGCACGTGGCAAGATACATCGGCGGACTCCACCGGGACTGCGGCG
>Ga0187892_10001142_pt1 | contig 63259 bp, 48 predicted proteins | sample MA1701073metaG_FD_139345 | JGI IMG/M metagenome (GOLD analysis project Ga0187892, IMG submission 139345) | Bio-ooze microbial communities from a basaltic lava cave in the Kipuka Kanohina Cave System on the Island of Hawaii, USA - MA170107-3 metaG ... | reverse complement strand
TGTTGCGGACCGAAAAAACCTGCAAGGTCGGCGTGAAGGGAAAACGGCTCAAGGCGGCCCTCGATGACGCCTGCCTGCTCAAGGTCATCAGCGGCGGCCGAAATTAGATGCGATAGCCCTGGGCCTCACGGGTGCATCCCAGGATGGATGGCAAAACCAAGTGGCACACGCAGCATGGGTGGCATGGCCAAGCGAAGCGCGGCCATGACGTTGCTTGTCGTGACTTCATGCCCGCGCTGGCGCTTGGGCATGCCACCCAAATGAGATGCACAGCGCACACGGACCGCTCTGGAGCCGATATGTGATGACCGCCGACGGCCTCAGCGAAGTCTCCGTGCAAGAACGCGCGCCACGTGTGGCATGCCCAAGCGCAGTGGATCCCCCCCCCAGCCCTGGCATGACAGTGGCGTGGCATGGCCGCGCTAGCGCATGGCCATGCCACGCGCAGTGGTTACTGATTCTGCACGGCTATTTAGTATCGGTCTCGCCCGCCGTAGTCGTCGCGGCCGCGGCCACGCCCGCCACCACCACCATAGCCGCCGCCTCCACGACGCCCGCCGCCGCCACCGAAGCCGCCGCTGCGCTTCTCCTGCGGCCGGGCCTCGTTAACGGTTAGCGCACGGCCATCGTGCTCGTGTCCATTCAGAGCTGCGATGGCCGCCTGTGCTTCTGCATCGTTTCCCATTTCGACGAAGCCGAAGCCCTTGCTGCGGCCTGTGTCGCGGTCTGCGATCACCTCCGCGCTTTGTACCGTGCCGTGCGCCGAGAAGAGCCGTTCCAAATCCGAGCCGCTGACGCCATAGCTCAGATTGCCCACGTACAACCTCCTGCCCATAGCCAGATCTCCTTCCGATCTTGGACCGGCCGGCATCGTACGGGCAAGCGTCCCAAATGAGAAGCGCGGAACCGGCACAACTTTCTCGCACGCCTGGCGGCGGTCCGCCGCGGACCGTTCGCGGTGGGGACCTATTGCACCGGCTTGGTTCGCTCCCACGCGTCCTGTGCAGCATGCCTGGCCGTGTCCCAGGTCAGCGTGGATGCTCCGCAACGCCTGGGCCAGTCGCGGCGCAGGTCGGCTTCGACCTCCTCGAAGCTGCGCCCCGCGGCGCGATGCTCTTGGGCGGCTTCCCAGCCGTATTGGTAGGCGGGTCCGAAGTCGGCGTAGGTCGCATCCGGATCGACGTACGGACGCTCGTGAAAGTGCGCCCGCCAATAGGTTTCGTTGTCGGTCGGGTGCAGTTGCTCGGCGATGGCGTGGCCGGCGGCGCCGCCAGCCACGCTGCCCGCGACCGCTCCGACCACCGCACCCACCGGTCCGCCCACCGCACCGCCAACCGCGGCGCCCGCCACACCGGCGCCAAGAGCGCCACCTGCAACGCCCACGGGGTGAGCGCCGGGTTCATCGGTGATGGGATCGCGATTGGGTTCAGGCTCATGCCCTCGGGCGCTTTTCGGATTCCTTGTTTTTGCCATCGTGGTTCTCCAAGATTCCTCGTTCCTTATGGGAACCGGGCAATCTCGATACCACCAAGGTCGTCGAATTCTGCGCGGGATTGAGTACTATTTGCAGTGTGGATGTCAGGGTGCTAGGGAACCGGCGCCCCAGCTTTCCAGGAATGCCGCCGGAACAGCGGACTGGGGTGCGAATGCGACGCCGGTCGATCCGGAGTCGAACTGCGAATCTGTCGCCGTCAGAATGACGCTGCCGCTTAGGAGTGCACGAATGATCGAGCCTTGGGCCTCAATCCGAATTACGTCGCCTGGGGACGGAGCAGGCGCAGTAAGCGAAGCGAGCAGGCCCGGGCCGTCGCCGAGTCGGCGCAGCTCGTAGGCGGTCGGTGTGCGACGAAGGCCGTAGCCCGTGCCGCCGGGCATGCCGAAGCGAACGGTCAGTTGAAACGTGTGCAGCGGGTTCCAGTCGGACGAAATCTCGCCCTGGCAGAACTGGTTCGGGCCAAAGTTGGACGCTTGCCAGATTGCCGTACTGATGCCGGAAGCCGTGACGCCCAAATCACTGCCGCCGATGATGGCCACGGGTCCGTTCACGACCAGCCAGTCATCGCCCAGAGCCGGGCGCTCGAAGTCGTCAAACGCAGGATCGGGGCCGCCGGCTGAACTGTCGAACAGGCGCTGGAACACCGCCACGTCGGCCAAGTCCGAATCTGCGTCCAAATCGGTGTCCGCACATAGACAGCTTCGGCTTGCGGCCGAATTCGGACCGCTCAGGCATCCCGCGATCACGGCATGATCCGACAGGTCGAACAGACTGTTACCATTGCAATCGCCGGGCTGCGGCGGGACCGGTGTGGTGGTGAACCAGGGCGCGCTGAACGGCGAGGCCAGTAGGAAATCGAGCAGCAGGGACCCTACCTTCTGCTCGCCGGACATGGCTGGATGCGTCCCATCGCCCTCCAGGTCGCTGCAGGCCCAGGTGAGTCCATCACCGCGCGGCACCAGGCCGTCGGCCCACGGATAGGGTCCCCAGGCCAGCCACGGCGCCGTGTCGATGTAGTCGAGGTCTCCGGCATGCGGGTCGATCGGACCGCCGGCCATCTGCTCGATCTGAGCTTCGATCAGCCACTTGACCGCGAAAGCCGACTCATAGGCGTAAGGCTCGGGGTTGAGGCCGGTCGAGGCGTAGCCGGCATAGATCCGCGACGTGAAGAACACGATTTTGACATTCGGATAGCGAATCTTCAGCGCGCGAGCGATGTTGCCCATGTGCGTGAGCAGCGCGTAGGCATCGGCGTTGGGCGCCGGCAGCGAAGCGGTTGGACCGGCGTCGGCCACCTTGGCCCAGACGATCTGCACCTGTGCCTCGCGCAGACCGTTCGGGACCAGCTCTTCGTCGCGGATGCGATCGTAATTGGCGTCGGTGGGCGAGTCCCACAACACGGCCGTCTGGCCGCCCTTGGCGCCGTTGATAATCGCCAGCGTGGTCAGGTTGACCTGCGGCTGGGCGAGGGCCTGGCCGATAAACGTCCACGGCGCGCAGTTCTGTCCGCCGCCGGCAGAGCAGAACTCTTGCGTGGTGTTGGACATGCCAATCGAGAGCAGCACGTACTTGCCGGTTGCCGACGGGTTCCCATCCAGATCGAGCGGCTCAATCGCCGCAGCGCGTGAAACACCCTCCGCCGCGTGTTCCGCGGGTAGTTCGTTCGACCCGCCTGGATACAGCCCGCCTGGGAACTGGCCGAGGTAGAGCCCCGTTGCGAGGTCATTGATCGGGACGAGGCCGGTGGAGGTGTGCGTGCAGTCGGCGGCGGGCGAGTCGGCTACAACGGCTCCGGACAGCACGGTCGCAAGAATGCTGATCGGCGGGCGGATCCAACGCATGGGCGGCTTCCTCACGGCTGCAAACTGCCGGCGCAGCCTCATCCTACCAAACGGCGCCGTAGCGTCGGTATTGCCGCCGCTCAATGTCGAACTCAACGTGCTACCGAGTGCCAGCGCAGCTTCAAACATCCTCAGTCACTCAGGCTCTCAGAGTCTTGGTTCGGACGAAGGTCAAACATCGCCGCTACGGGATTGTGGTCGGAACCGCTGGATTCGACGCTTCCGGCCACGATCGCGTAACTGCCCGGCTCGAACCGGGCGGCCAGGGCGGGCGAGCATAGGATGAAGTCGATCATGGAGCGGAACGGCTCTTTGTTGTACGAGACGCACTGCTCTGCCGGCAGCTCCGTCGCCCACGTTCGCAGTGCCCGCTCGCCTTCGCCCAGCAGCGTGCGCATCGGGAGGCTGTCGATTCGGTCGTTGAAGTCGCCGCAAATCAGAAACCTGGCAGCCGGGTCCTCGCTTAGCACGTCATCCAGTACCTGGCGGACGGCCAGCGCCTCGGCCTGGCGGATGGGCAGCGTCGGATCATCGCTGCCGTCGCGGCCGCGCTTGCTCTTGAGGTGTACGACGAAGATGTCGAACGTCAGGGCATCGGGCGGCTCGATCCGCACGCGCAAAAGATCGCGCTCGAACGACGCGATGGTGCCGTCGGCGCGCGGGAACTTCAGGTGCCGATACGAGGTCACCGGGCCGACCGGCAGGCGGCTGAGGACGGCCACGTCGATGCCGCGCGTGTCGTTGCCTTCGAACAGCACGATGTGCCCGTATCCGAGGTCGGGCAGAAGCTCGGCGACGAACGCCTCCAGCACGCCGCGGTTCTCGACTTCCTGAAGCGCGAGCACGTCGGCATCGAGCGCCCGGATTGTGGCGGCCACGCGTTCGCGCTCGTTCGTGGGCTTGGTAGGCGTGCCTTCGTCGTCGTGGTAGGGGTCGTCGACGGCGTCGAACAGGTTCAGCACGTTGTAGGTGGCGATTTTCACGCGGCCGGTGAATGGCCGGGCCACGCCCGCAGGCTTGCTGGCTGGGGCGTCAGGTGATGGCGCTGGCTGCGACGCGGGCGCTGGCGACGGCTGAGTGGCCGGTGCAGGAATGACCTCGATCTGGTCGGGCGACTCGACGACGATCTGCAGGCGGCCCTGGAAGTCGGTAATCACGCCGCTCACGCGGACATGCTTATTCGAGAACAGTTGTTCCGGCGGAGCTGCGAACTTGTCGAACGCCTCGCGCGGGATCATCACGGAGACGTGCTGGCGATAGTCCTCGTGAAAGTTCAGGAAACAGCGATTCGCCAGCGTGCGGGCCGCCACGATCGGGCCGGACACGATGCACGCCTGGCCCACATGACTTCGCGCCTGATCCCACGATATCGCCACGGGCGCCGGCTGCGTTTCCGCGGCGGATGGCGCTGGCTGAGCCGCGCGGAGCGGCACCGCGGGGTGAAGCCACGTACTCGCGCACAGACCTATCGCCAGGGCAAGTCGAATCGGACCCTCCGCCTATTGGATCGACTGCGTGACCGTGAACTCGCTGCCGTCCTCGTCGTACGTGTAGACGATGCTCGCGCCGCAGGAGAACTGCGGGCCCTGCCTGGCGTAGCGCTGCGGACCCTGCCCGACCATTTCACCGGACTCGTCGTCGAGGAACGCCCCGCCGCCGGTTCCGATCACTAGATTATCGGTGCACTCGAAGAAGATCGTGTCCATCTGGGCCGGGCCGAGCAGGGCGGAACCGGCCAGGCCGATGCTGACCGTCACGAGGTTGGCATCGACAAACAGGTCGTCCGGCAGGCTCGTCAGCGCGCTGTTCGTCGCATAGAACTGCACGTTCACCGCTTCCGTGCTGAAGTTCCGGAACACGACGCGCACTTCGTCATCGCCCGGCGCGCTGTCGCTGTTGCGATTGGCATTGCTGCTGGCCGAGTTCTCGTTGACGTTGCGATTCTGATTCCCATTCTGCCGGCCATCGCCATCGGCAATCGTCGCGCTGCAGCCGGCAGCAGCCAGGCAAGCCAGACCCAGCAGCATCCGTCGGCCAGGTCCACTATTGGTTCTTCTCATGATCCTGCTCCGGTCACGGCGCGTGGGCCGATTCCGTTCGACCTCCAGCGCCGCGAGTGGTGCGGGAGTCTAAGCCCCGGCCGACTGCCCGACAAGCGGCGCGTGTGTAACGCGGTGATTCGTCGCTTCAGACGTAGACGTTCCGTACGACGCGGTGCGGACCCGCGCGAATCAATGACTCAGAGGATCCAATACGCCATGGCAAGAATCGTCTCGAATCGCTTGACACTGTTCATCGCCTCGCTGGCCGTCCTCGCGGTCCACGGGTGCCAACCGCCACGGGGCGGCGGGCGCTCGACCGCCGCTCTGCCGGCGGTCGTGTTCGAGTCGCCCCTCGACTTCGGCGACCAGGTGCAGCTCGACTTCGCCCCGGGCGTGCCGCGCTCGATCGCGGTCCAGGTCCCGGTCGAGAACCGACCCCCACGGCGGCCCATCGGCGGGCAAGCCGTGCTCGACAAGAGAGCGGTGAGGTTGACGAAGACGGTCGTGGAACCCTCCCGCCAAGGCGTCCGGCTGCAGAGCCGCGGCGACCGTGCCGACGTCACGTTCCTGGCTGCACCGCGCGGCGCGGTGGATGTGTGTGAGCGCGGTGAGCCGGTGGGCTCGTTTGGGCTGGTGCTGAACGAGTCGGGCGACGACTTCACGATCGAGCCGCCGTCCGTTGCGCTCCGCGATGACGTTATCGATCTGGTCTTGAGCGGCGGCCTGCAGATGTGCGTGCGCGTCTCGGCCACGTATCAGGGCCGCATCGAAATCGACGGGCTGAATCTGTTGCTGAACGTGCCTGCCGAGCCGAATCCGGATCCCAATCCACCCGGCCCCATCGATCGCGCGACGGCCCGCGTCATCGTCGACGGCGTGGAGCTCGACCGGTTCGACTACGGCGATCCCGAGTTTTTCGTCTTTGCTGCGGCTGTTCCGTTCGACGGCCAGAGCACGTTTGGCGGCTATGTGCAGATCGGGTTCTTCCATCGCACGGATGTCGTGGAAAACTCGTGGATCGCCATCGCCGTCGAGCATTCGGTCGAGTTGACCGGCGCACCGATGCCGCTTACGGACGTCCCCGCTCTGTACCAGGTGGTCGGCGTGAGCGGCGGCGACGCGTTCGTGGGATTCCACTGCAACGAATTCACCGGTCAGAATATCCCGTGCGGGGCATTCGTCGACGAGGATCCGCTGGGCACGATCAGTCTTCAGCACGACGCCGGGCGCATCCGCGGTTCGTTCGACTTCACGCTGACCGGCTTCGACGGCGAAGCGGTCCGGGCCGTCGGCGAGCTCGATCTACCGGTCACCGACGGACTCCCTGAGCCGCCCGACGGGTTCATTCCAGGCGGCGGTGTGCCGCAGGTCCCATAGACGTCGAAGAAAGATTGACATCGCGGAGCGGCGTCAGCGTCGAATCGTCAACGCTGACGCCCGCTTTGCGCGCCGGCGATTCGCGGACGCAGCCGTTGCGAACAGCTCAATCCGCCACTTACAATCCTCAACCCCGCCCATCGCCTGCGGGGAAGGACTTTGACGGGAGCGCCCGGAGCCGCTGCATGACACCACCGTTCGAGATCGGAGAGAAGCTGCCGGGACTCGTCCGGCAGATGCTGGCCGGGTACGAGTCCGACCCGGTCCTGCGGCACATCGACCGGGCGGTGCTGCCGTCGCGGGCCGAGACCGAGGAAATGATCGGGTATCTGCTCGAGCTGATGTATCCCGGCTTCTTCGGCCGCCAGGACCTGACGCGCCACAACATCCCCTATCACGTCGGCGAGCTGTTGTCGCGTATCGGCCGGCTGGCCTACCGGCAGATCTGCAAGTGCCTCAACTGTGTCGAGGAGACGGGCAAGTTGTCGCCTGACACCGGCGTGCCGCGTGAAACCCGCGCCCGCACGGTCACGCTGGACTTCCTGGCGCGGCTGCCGGTGATCCGTCACGCTCTGGCCGGCGACGTCCAGGCGGCGTTCGACGGCGACCCGGCCGCCCTCAACACCGACGAGGTCGTGCTGGCCTATCCGGGCACCCTGGCCATCACGATCTATCGCCTGGCCCACGGGCTGCACGAGCTGGGCGTGCCGCTGCTGCCGCGCATGATGACCGAGTGGGGCCACGCGCACACCGGCATCGATATCCACCCCGGCGCAAAGGTCGGGCAAAACTTCTTTATTGACCACGGGACGGGCGTCGTCATCGGCGAGACGGCCGTCATCGGCGACAACGTCAAGATGTACCAGGGCGTCACGCTGGGCGCGCTGTCGATTCCGAAGGACGAGCGCGGCCGGGCCATTCGCACGACCAAGCGGCACCCGACCGTGCGCGACGCCGTCACGCTCTATGCCAACGCCATTGTGCTCGGCGGCGAGACGGTGGTTGGCGAGAGCTCGGTGATCGGCGGATCTGTCTTCGTCACGAGCACGGTGCCAGCCAACTCAACCGTCTCCATCAACCCACCCGAACTGCGCGTCCGCGACCGTACGCGCCGCGAAGGCAAGGACGGCCAACGGACCTGGCTGCCGGACTATCAGATTTGAATTATCGTGCAAGGAGTCCCACCGAATGGCAGAGGCAATCTCCGAGACGCAGCCCCCGCAGCAGCCGGACGACGTTGCCACGATTCAACAGCTTTCCGAGTCGTATCAGCGCATCCAACGCGAGCTGCACAAGATCATCGTTGGGCAGGAGCGCGTCATCGAGGAGCTGCTCATATCGCTCTTGTGCCGCGGGCACTGCATTCTCGAAGGCGTGCCCGGCCTGGCCAAGACGCTGCTGATCAGCACGCTGGCCAAGACCATGTCGCTGTCCTTTTCGCGCATTCAGTTCACGCCTGACCTGATGCCGTCGGACATCACCGGGACCGAGGTGATCGAGGAAGACAAGGCCACGGGCACGCGGACGCTGCGGTTCGTCAAAGGGCCGATCTTCGCCAACACGATCCTGGCCGACGAGGTCAACCGGACGCCGCCGAAAACCCAGTCGGCGCTGCTCGAAGCCATGCAGGAGCATCAGGTCACGGCCGCCGGCTTCACGCACAAACTGCCCAAGCCGTTCTTCGTGCTGGCCACGCAGAACCCGATCGAGCAGGAGGGCACGTACCCGCTTCCGGAGGCGCAGCTCGATCGCTTCATGCTCAAGATTCTGGTCAACTACCCGGCCGAGGACGAGGAGTTCACGATCATCAAGATGACCACCGAGCCGCAGGAGCAGACGCTGGAGCGCATCTTGGCGGCCCGCGACATCCTGGCGCTGCAGGAGATGGTGCGGCGCGTGCCGTGTGCAGACCATCTGATCCAATACGCCATGCAGATGGCCCGCGCCACCCGCCGTGGCCACGGCGAAGTGCCCAAGTTCGTACACGACTACGTGGCCTGGGGCGCCGGTCCGCGGGCTTCGCAGCATTTGGTGATGGCGGCCAAGGCCCGGGCCATCCTGCAGGGTCGCCTGTTCGTCTCGACCGAGGACATCCAGGCCATGGCTCATCCGGTTTTACGGCATCGCATCATCACGAACTTCAATGCCGAGGCCGACGGCATTCGCTCGGACAAGATCGTCGACTGGCTCATCCGCGACATCCGGGCGGACAGCGCGACGTCAATGGACCCGACGCTGGCCAAGCGCGTGTTCGCCAAGCGCTGACCGAGGCACGCTGGCGACATGGCGTACGCCTAGAATCGGATATGAGACTGGAGGCATCGATCGATGACGGTTCAACAACTTCGCGCAGTGCTCGGCGAGAAGCCGTTCCGGCCGTTCACGCTTCAACTGGCCGACGGTGACCGCGTTCGTGTGCGGCAACCGGAATTCGCCCGGCTCACACCTGGCGGCCGGACGCTGGTGGTTGCGCTCGGTGACGAGCAGATCAAGATCATCGACCTGCTTCTGGTAACAGCGATTCACCGTGGGAATGGCCGGGCCGCGCGGTCGAAGTGAGGTGCCTTGCTTTCTGCCCGCTCATCGGTTGGCAGAAGTGAATGGGGTGTGCTATCGAACCCAGCCCCGACTATCGCCGCTATCTGGATCCCAAGGTCCTGGCCAAAATTGCCGGCCTGGAGCTGCGCGCCCGGCTGGTGGCTGAGGGCTACTTCGGCGGCACGCACCGCAGCCCTTACCGCGGCCCCAGCGTCGAGTTTGCCGACCATCGCATCTATGCCCAGGGCGACGACTTCCGCCACATCGACTGGAAGGTCTACGGCCGCACCAACAAGCATTACATCAAGCAATACCATCAGGAGACCAACCTGCTGTGCATGTTGGTGGTCGATTGCAGCGAGTCGATGGCCTATCGCTCGCCGTCCGCGCCGATGAGCAAGCACGAGTACGCCATCTCCGTGGCGGCCGCCCTGGCCTATCTGGCACTGCAGCAGGGTGACTCGGTCGGGCTGGTGCTGTTCGATCAGCGGATCACGCACTACATCCGTCCGTCGAACAATCCGACGCAATGGAAGACGCTGATCCACGAGCTCGAGGGCAAGACCGGACCGACCCAAACGGGCATCCAGGAGGTCCTTGACGATCTGGCCGAACGGCTGACGCGCCGCTCGATGATCGTGCTCATCAGCGACCTGTTCGACGACTCGGACCGGCTGCTCAAGGGCCTGCGGCACCTGCGCTATCGCCGCAACGAAGTCATCATTTTCAACGTTTGGGACGAGGTTGAGCTGACCTTTCCCTTCCAGGGGCCGACGCTGTTCGAGGGCCTGGAGTCCGCCGGTCAGCTTCTATCCGAGCCGCGCGCCCTGCGGCAGCGCTACCTGGACGAGGTCGAGCGGTTCACCGAGAAGCTGCGCTACGCCTGCCGGCACATGCACATTGACTACGAGGTGTTCAACACCGGCTCGGCGTTGGACGTGGCCATCAGCGCTTATCTGGCCACGCGCAGCGCCAGCATCCGGGCCAGGACATCGCGCACGCTGGGAGGCACTTGATGGAATCGTGGATCGCGGACAAGAATTGCCGCGCCGGGAAATGGCGGTACGCCAGAAATCGAATTCCATACGTCAGTCCGAAATCTGCAATCCACAATCCGCAATGATCGCGCTTAGCTTTGTACATCCCTCGCTTGCGATCGCCGGTGTCGTGGCCGCCGCATTGCCCGTCATTATTCACCTGATTAACCGGCGGCGATTTCGGAAGATACCGTGGGCGGCGATGGGATTCCTGTTGGCGGCCAACCGGCGCAGCGCGCACCGCATTCGACTCGAGCACATGCTGCTGCTGCTGCTTCGCTGCGCCCTGCTGGCGCTGGTCGGCATTGCCGCGGCGCGCCCCATCGTCACCGGTACGAGCCTCGGACCGCTGGCTGAGTCGCGCGTGCACCATGTGCTCATCGTTGACAACTCTGCATCGATGCAGGCCTTCGAGGGCACGCGCAGCTCGATGACTGGGGCTCCAATCCGGGACACGCGCGCTGCGGCCAGCGAGTCCCGGACCACCGCGACCGATCGCCGTCGGGAGCCTTCAGCGCCCGCCGGTTCCGGGGTCCCTGACGGCGATCGATTTGCGGCTGGAGTCCCCTCTGCCGGTACGGGGCGATCCTCCGGCACCCGGCTGGCCCGCGCCATCGAGGCCGCTGACGCGCTGATCACGTCATTCGCTGCGACCGAGCCGGTCAGCATCTTCACCGCCGCCGCACCAGCTCAACCGAGCGTGGGCTTCGCCAACTATGACCGCCGGCAAGTTCGGGATGCCCTTCGCCAGATCGAATCCACCGACCGCGCGACAGACTTGGCCGGAGCGATGCGCCTGGCGGCCGACCTGCTCAGTGCCGCGCCGCACGGGAGCGCGGCGGTCTACGTGATCAGCGACCTGCAACGAAGCGCGTGGTCGGCGGCGGGTGGTGCAGTGACCGCCGCACGCCGTCTGGTGAACGAGCTCGGCGCCAAACTGGTGTTCGTGCGGGTTGGCGCGGGGCCCGAGGCGCTCGACAACGTCGCGCTGACCCGCTTGTCCGCCGAAGCACCCCTGGCCGGCCGCCAATTGCCGCTGCGGCTGTCGTGTGAAGTGCTCAACGCCAGCCGCACCCCTGTCCGCGGGCTCACGATTCAGGTCATTCGCGACGAGACCATCGCTCGGACCGTAGACGTCGATCCGCTCGCGCCAGGCGAACGCCGCACCATCAGCTTCGCAGTGGCGATCGATGCTCCTGGCACGCACGCCGTGCAAGTCCGTTTGGCCAGTGGCTCAGGGGTCCGGGGGTCCCCAGGCCCGATCGATCGGGCCTGGGGTCCCCTCCCCAGCCGCGATGTGCCCGCGGCTGGCGTCCAAGCGCCAGTACCCACAGCCGCCGGACCCGCACTTCATCGCGACGCCCTGCCCATCGATGACGTGCGCTACCTATCGACGGAGGTGGTTGACTCCGTCCCGGTACTGCTGGTCGACGGGCGCCCCTCGACCGCGGATTTTCGACTGGGCGGCGGAAGGTGGTCTGGACAGGCCGGCTACCTGGCCACGGCCATGGCGCCGTCGACCACGCCCGGCGAGACCACGCTTCTGGCGCCGCGCATCATCGGCGATACCGAGCTGGCCGATGAGCCGCTGTCGAGCTACGCCATGATCGCGCTGTGCAACGTCGCCCGGCTCGAAGAGGCTGTTTGGCAACGGCTGGAGCAGTTCGTTTCGGCCGGCGGCGGCTTGGCCATCTTCGCCGGGGACCTGGTAATCCGGGACCACTACAACCGGCTCGCGTATCGAGACGGCGCGGGCGTATTGCCCGGACGGCTCGGGGCACCGATCGGCGAAGTGATCGACGCGCAAGCCTACGTCCGGTTTTCGCCGGAGCCTAGCACGCATCCGCTCATGGCTGACTTCGCTGGTGCCGGTGATACCGGACTATATCTGGCACGCATCCTGCGCTATCTGCCCATCGAGCCTGATCCGGCCGTAGCGGCGGTGGCCTTGCGGTACCTCGACGGGCAGCCGGCCATCGTGACACGAACGCTCGGCCGCGGCCGCGTCTGCTACGTGAGTACGACCGCCAACATGGAATGGAACAACCTGCCCGCAAAGGGCGACTTTGTCGGCCTGGTCATGAGCCTGACCGCCTATCTGGCGCCCCGGCGAGGTGAACAGCGAAATGTTCTCGTCGGTGAACCGCTGCACGAGCCGCTGCCGGCCGTCGTCGCCGGCAGTGCGGTGCCGCTGCGGGTAACACCGCCATCGGCTCCGGAAAGCGGGCCATCACCAACCGGAGTCACCGACCGCGATCTGTTTGCAGCCGGGGTTCTTTCAGCCCGAACGGTGCGCGAGGGGGATGGGTTTGCCCTGCACTTCGAGGATACCGGTCGAGCCGGGATCTATGCCGTATCGCTCGGAAGCGCGCAGATGCTGGGCAACGCCGATCCGGGGAGCCGGCAGGCCTGGGGGGACCCCAACCGCAAACAGTCCGCGGTTGTCCGGGACTCGCTGGCAGGAGCGCGCGTGTCCCGGATTGGGGACCCCTGGTCGCGCCCGCGAGTGTTCGCCGTCAACGTTGACCCCGGAGAGAGCGAGCTGGCCTCGATCGACGACCCGGCGCTTCGCGAGCAGGTCGGTGCGCAGGTATCGATCGTGAGCGAGGCTGCCCTGGGCAGCGGCCGGCTGCCGACGCACTCGCCCGCCGAGTTCGCAACGCTGGCGATCGGTGCGCTGCTGGCGCTGGTCTTCATTGAAATGTGGCTGGCCGCCCGTTTTGGAGTACGGCAATGAGTTCCCCGCGGCTCACCCGCATCGTCGAATGGTTGCTCGATCTGGACCAGATCCGCCTGGGACGTGATGCGCCGCTCCTGCTCCAGTGGAACCTGCCGGTACAGCGCTGGGTCTTGTTCGCCGGAGCGATCATGGCGGCTTGTCTGATCGTGTGGACGTATCTGCAGGAGCACGGGAAGGTATGGCAACGCGCCTTGCCGGCTCTTCTGCGAGGCGCGTTGATCGTACTGGTTGCCGCCATGCTGTGCGCGCCGGTGCTGGTCCTGCAGCGCAACCGCGTCGAGCCCTCGCACGTGGCCATCTTGATCGACCGGTCGCAGAGCATGGGTCGCAAGGACGTCTACCTCGATGTCGAGCGAGCCGAGACCATGAACCGCGGGGCAGGTCTGGCGAGTCCAAGTGAATTGGCGGATACGGCTCGAATTGACCTGGTTCGGCAGGCACTGGCGCGCGACGACGGAGCAGCGGTCCCCAACCGCGGACTGTTTGCGGTTGGGGTCCCCGCAGCGCTGCGGGCCCTTTGGGACCGCCATGAGGTCCAGTTGCTGACGTTCGCAGATTCCGCCCGGCTTGAGGCAGAGATCCCCGTCCACTCGGTTTCCCGGGTTGAAGGGGCTCGCGATCAGGCACGACGCTCCCTGTGGGATGCAGGGCTGGCCGCGTTGAACGCCGACGGGACCGCGACGGACATTCCAACCGCGGTGCAAGCCGTCTTGCGTGGGCGCGGTGCGGGACCGATCGCGGCCGTTGTGGTCATCAGCGACGGCCAATCGACCGAGCCCTCGACGGTGGACGACGCCATCGACGCCGCACGAGCAGCGCAAGTGCCCGTGTACACCGTTCCGGTCGGCTCGCTCGATCCACCGCGCGACGTAACTGTGGGTCCGGTCGTGGCCGACGAAACTGTCTTCGTCAAGGACCTCCTGGCCATTCGCGCCCGGCTGACAGCCGCCGGTCTGACCGAATCGACACCTGTGGAAGTTTCGCTGGTCCAGGAGGAGGCCGGGCAGGCCGGCGGGCCAACGGGTACGACGCTCACCACTCAGACCGTCCATCTCGGCGGCTCCGACGACACGGCGGAAATCGAGCTGCGCACGAAACCCACGCGCCCCGGCCGGATTCGCTATCGCATCGAGGCCGCGCCCCTCACCGGCGAGATCGAGCTGGCCAATAACGTCGATCGCATCGACGTGACGGTGATTGACGACCATCTGCGGCTGCTGTACGTCGAAGGCTACCCGCGCTTCGACTACCGCTACATCAAGAATGCCTTTCTGCGCGAGCCCACGATCCGGTTCTCTGCGTTGCTGCTCTCGGCCGACAGAGACTTTGCACAGGAGGGCACCGAACCGATCCGTCGTTTCCCGGAAACGCCCGATGAATTAAACCAGTATGACGTAGTTTTGTTCGGCGATGTTGATCCGACCGGCGACTGGTTGACCCCGGCCCAGATGGACATGCTGGTCGATCTTGTGGGTCAGCGCGGCGGCGGATTCGGCCTTATAGCCGGCGAGCGTTCTGCGCCGCAGCGATTTCGGGGCACGCCGCTGGAGAGATTGATTCCCGTGCGGATCGATCCCGAGTTCCTGGGACACTACGACACGACCCTCACCGCCGCGTTTCAACCGCAGCTCACCATCGAGGGCCGGCACCATCGGCTGTTCCGTTTCGATGCCGATCCGGCCGTCAGCGATCGCATCTTCGAAGGCTTGCCCGGCTGGTTCTGGATGGCGCGAACACTCGGTCCCAGGCCCGGGGCTGAGGTGCTGCTCGAACATCCGACGCTCCAATCGCTGGCCGGACCGATGCCCCTGGCGGTAATCGGGCGGTATGGTGCCGGCAGGACGTTCTTTCAGGCCAGCGACGATACGTGGCGCTGGCGGCACCACACCGGCGAACTGCTGCTGGACACCTACTGGGTCCAGGTGGCCAGGTCGCTCTTGTCGCCGGCGGGCAGGCGGCAAGTGGGTGTTGACCGCCGCCTCACGATTACGCCCGAGCAGGCGGTCTACCCGTACGGCGCCCGCTGCGTCATCCGAGTCGAGGTACAGGATGAGCAAACGCTGGCGACCCTCGAGGCCGCCCCGACCCTGATGGTCAGCAACACCGATGATGTGCCAATTCATAAGATCAAGCTTGACAGACTTGGACCGACCTCTCGGCAATTCGAGGCGATTTTCGTGCCCCCGACGCCCGGGACGTTCGTGATCACCTCGGCTGCCGTGGCCCCGCCGCCGGGACAGCGCCCGGCTGCGGCGTTTGTTCGAGTCGAATCGGCCGATGTGGAGCGCCGACAGCCAGAGGCCGACGACACGCTGCTCCTGCGGCTGGCCGAGCAGACAGGTGGCGAGGTCATACCCTTGGACGGGCTGCCGGACGCTCTGGCCGGGATACGCGATCGAAGCATCCGCATTCCGGACGACATCAGCGAGCCCCTTTGGGACTCAAAGTTGGTTTTGATACTTTTTGTTCTTATTATTGGAACAGAATGGGTGCTCAGGAAGGCATTCGGAATGCTATAGGATCCGCGCCGATCCAAACCGAGCTCATCCACCGATTGAGTGAGCTGCGGCAGACACTGCGTCGGCGGCTGGTGGCCTACGGCGTGGTTGCCGTTGCGGCCGGCGGCGTGTTCTCGTTCCTCACGATTGTCACGCTTGACTGGATGCTCCGCCTGCCGCCCATCTTGCGGATCGTCATTGGCATCTTTTTCCTGGCCGGCTTCGGATTGGCGACGCTGCATTGGGTCGTGCGCCCACTGCGCGCACCTCTTCGGCTGCGCGAGATCGCCGGCACACTCGAGCGCCATTTCGGACGCAGGGACGACCGCCTTTCGAGCGCCGTGGATTTTGTGTCCCACGCCGGGGACGCAGGGAGGCAGGGACAGAGAGGCGAAGTTCCTCCGCCGTTCCGTCCCTCGGTCCCCAGCGGATGGTCCAGGTCGCTCATCGAACGGGTGCTCGGCGATACGGACGATCTGGTGCGCCAGATGAGGTTCGCCGATGCGCTGTCCGCTCGTCCGCTGATCGTGCGCGTGGCCTGGCTGGCGGGTGGCCTGAGCCTGCTGTGCGGCATCGCCTGGATCGCTCCTGAATGGCCGAGCACTGGCTTGCATCGCTATCTGGCGCCACTCGGGCGACTCGACTGGCCCCATGAGGTCGAAGTCGCACCGCTCACGACGGACATGCGCGTCGCCTTTGGCGAATCGGTGACCGTTCGCATGGCCGTGCGCAAAGGATGGCATCCCGACCTGCGGGGCGTCGTGCACCTGCGCGACGCGGACGGCCACCTGACTTCGCTGACCATGCAGGTCGAGCCCGAGTCCTCGGCACCTTCAGACGAGCCGCAGGACGACTCGGCTGGCCGGCGATTAAGACTCCGAACGGCTCCGGCAGCCGTTGAGTACGCCTGCACGATCGATTCGGTCAGCCGTGACTTGACCTACTGGTTCGAGGCGGGCGACGACAGCAGCGTCGACTTGCCGGGGACCCTGCGCGTCGCGCGCCGCCCCGAGGTGACCAGCGCGTCGATCGTCGTGTCACCGCCTCCTTATGCTGCGGAAACCGCGCCGCGCGAGCTCGACGCAGCGGCTGGCGAAGCGCGGGCCGTTATCGGCAGCACTCTGGCGATCTCGCTTCACGTGAGCAAGCCGCTCGACCTGGGGCAAACGGCTGACACGACGGCCTCAGAGTTTGCAACCGGCTCGCCCGATGCACGCGCCGGCCCAAAGGCGGGCAACGGCCTTCGTTTCGCCGATGGCACCGAACTGCCGCTGCAGATCAGCCCTGCCGATCCGCACCGGGCGTCGGTGGCGTTCGAATTGGTGCGCGACGTGGCGATTCGTTTTCACGTGACCGACCGCGACGGCTTTTCGAACCGCAGCCGCACCGAAATCCGCATCATCGCGCAGCCCGACACGCCGCCGGTGGTGACGATCGTCGAGCCGTCGGGCTCGGCCGGTCTGACCGAAGTCACGCCCACGGGTGTCGTCAATGTGGCCGCCCGCGTCGATGATGACTTCGGCGTCGCTGAGGTTGAACTGATCAGCCGGCCTGCGGACGCGCCCACGTTGGGCACGGCCACCGACGCAACTACCCAACCGGCTGCCGCCGTGACCATCCCGCTGGTCATCACGCCAACGCCGGGCTCCGGTCCGCAGCGCGTGTCCGTCACTACGCAGCATTCCTGGGAGATTGCGTCGCTGGACGCCGCACCCGGCGACCTGTTCACCTGGCAGGTTCGGGCGGTGGACAATCACAGCTATGCCGGCGTCGGCGGCCAGGAGGGCCTTTCGGCGCTGATGCGCATCAAGATCATCAGCGAAGCGGATTTCGAGAACCGGCTGCGTGACGATTTCGCGCTGCTGCAGAACCGCATGCGCCAGGCCCTCGACGAACAGGAAACGGTCAAGGACGACACCGATCGAATCCACGCGGCGCTGGCTGATTCGACCGCGGCCATGTCGATCGAGCAGCAGGAACAGACGGCTTCGATCGCGTCACGAGAGGCGCGGCTGGCTCAGCGCCTGCGCGAGCTGGCCAGGCAGTTTGACCGGCTTCGCCGCCAGATGGACTTGAACAAGGCCGACCAGCGGAGCGACGTGGCCGCACAAGTCCGCGGCCTGATGGCGGCGTTGCAAGGCGTCGCCGATGGACCGCTGACGCGGGCAGTCACGGCCTTGGAGCAGGCCCGCGCGTCGAGCGAGCCGGACGAACAGCGGCGGCAGCTCGATCAGGCGCGGAGCGAGGAGCAGGTTGCCCTCGATGTCTTGCGCGAGCTGGTACACAGCGCGGGCGCCTGGGGCGATTTCCGCGAAGTCGTGAACAAGGCCCGCGAGCTGTTCGATCGCCAGCAGGCCCTGCGCGAGCAGACGACCCAGCTTGGAAAGCGCTCGGTCGGGCAGTCGGTCGAGGAGCTTGACGCCGCACAGCAGGCAGAGCTGAATGGCCAGGCTCGCCGCCAGCGACAGCTTGCCGAGCAGACACGCCGCTTGGTGGAGCAGATGCAGCGTCTCGCCGAGTCGCAGCGTTCGCAGGATCCGGCCGCGGCCGAGTCGCTCGACGCGGCCGCACGGGCCGCTACCGCGACGGATGTGCCCGAGCGGATGCGCGGCGCGGCCGAGAAAATCGAGAGCAATCGCACGGCCGCGGCCGTGAATGAGCAGCGCGCCGCCGAGAGTGGCCTGGCCAAGCTCCTGGCCGGACTCCAGGAACGGCCGGCCCGCGAATTGGCCGAGCTCAGCAAAAAGCTCGAGCGCGTCGAGGACGCCATCGGCCGCGTGCTGGCGGATCAGCGCCAGCTTGTGGAGCAGAACCTCGAAGCCCAGCGGGCTGCGGCGCCGGCCATCACGTTCGAGGAAATGGTCGGCCCCCAGCGCCTGCTGCGTCGCAATACGTCCGGCTTGGCGGACGATTTGGTTGAAAACCCGCGGTCGGCCGATTGCGCCCGCCTGGTGCGCCGGGCCGTTCCGCCGATGGACGCCGCCGGAGAACAGCTCGGCCAGGCCAGCGGACCGGCTGCCGCCGCCCAACAACAGGAGGCCGTCACCGCGCTCGAGGAAGCGCTGGCGTCCGTGCAGGAGCTGGCCAGCAAGACGAAGCACGAGGCCAACCAGGCCAATCTTGCCGCCTTACGGGCGGAGTTAGAAGGTCTCAAGAACGAACAGGAAGACGTTAACGAGCAGACCGCCGAGATTGTCGAGCGCGTCCAACCCGATGCGAGCAAGCCCGCCCAGGCGCTGCAGCGCGTCGACGCCCGTAAGGTCAGCCAGCTCTCTCGAACACAGTCAACGCTGCGCGAGGGGGCCGAGGCCGCCCGCAAGAAGATCGAAGAGGCGGTCGTGTACGATTGGATCATGCAGCGCGTCGTTTCCGGCATGAGCGAGTCGCAGGCAGCCTTGGACCAGCGGCGGCTCACTCGGCAGCTCTTGGCCCAGCAGGACGAGATTGTGGCAGCCTTGCAACGCCTGATTGAGGCGATCATCCAGACCGAGTCGCTGCCGTCCGCCGACGAGTTTGCGGAAGAGGGCGAAGGCGGCGGTGGTGGACAGGCAGGGGCCAAGACCAAACCGGTGCCGACGGTTGCCGAGCTGATCGTTCTGCGAACGCTCCAGGAAGACCTCAACACCCGCACCGCACAGGCCGGCCGCGACTTCGATGCCGATCAGGCCACGGAAGCGCAACTGAGACTGCTCCAGAAACTGGGCGAAGAGCAGCAGCGCCTGCGCGAACTTACCGATGCCGTCACGCAGAAGGCGCGCAGACCAACGGAATGATGACACATGAAAACCGAGAGCCGAAAACCGAAATCCGAGACCCGAATGGCCGCGACGTGCAGCTTGATGGTCCTCGGCACGATCGTCGCCATCAGCCCGCTCCGCGTCCATGCCGATGAGCCGGCAGCGTCGACACAGCCTTCGGCTATCGACGATGAACAGAAGGAGCTTTCCAAGAAGCTCATCGGGGGTGGTGGCCCGGACGGCAACGACGTGATGGCGGTCGTTCTCAGTCTGATGGAGCGCTCGCAGGAACGGTTGACGAACGCTTTCGATCCCGGGGCACAAACTCAGGCTGTCCAGAAGGACATCATCAAGCAGCTTGATGCCGCCATCCTGTCGGCCCGGCGGCAGAAGCGGTCGAGCGGCGCTCCGCAGCCGTCCTCGAGCGACAAGCGCACGGCCGAGTCTCAGCCCGACACCAAGCCCAAGGATGCCGAAGCTGAGGGGACCGCCGTCGACGACGCGGCCCAGACCTCGGCCGCATCCGCCGCCGGCAAGAGCAGCGGCGCGAAGGGAGCCGGCGAGCTGAGGGAGACGCGCCGACAGTGGGGCCACCTGCCGACCCGCGACCGCGACGAAATGTTGCAGAGTGGCGGCGAGAATGTGCTGCCGCGGTTTCAAACGTTGGTCGATAAGTACTTTCAGGCTTTGGCGGAGACCGAGCAGGATCAGCCATGAGCGTTCTGAATCGATGTCGAGCGGCGCTTGCCGGGCTGCTGTTATTAGCCGCGTCTGCCAGCGCGCAGGTTCCGCGGCCAAGGGCTTCGGCCACGGCAGATGAGGTGACGCCGGCACTGGTGCAATCCATTGATCGCGGCCTGGCCTGGCTGGTCAAGGCCCAGCAGCCCGACGGCTCGTTCGGCAGCCAATCGCAATACGGCCGGCACGTCGCCATCACCGCCCTGGCCGGACTGGCCTTCATGGCGGAGGGCAGCGTCCCCGGCCGCGGGCGCTACGCCGACAACGTCGAAGGCTGCCTGCAGTTCATCATGGCCAATAGTTCCGAGAGCGGACTCGTCGCCGCCGAGACCTCACACGGTCCGATGTACGGTCATGGCTTTGCCGCACTGTTTCTGGCCGAGGTCTATGGCATGACCAACCGCCCCGACATTCAGGAGACACTGCGGAAAGCGGTGCGGCTGATCACGACCACGCAGAATTCCGAGGGCGGCTGGCGCTATCAGCCGGTGCGCAACGACGCCGACCTCTCCGTGACGATCTGCCAGGTCATGGCCCTGCGTTCAGCCCGCAATGCCGGCCTCTTTGTGGAGAAGTCGGTCATCGACGAAGCCACCAATTACGTCAAGAAGAGCCAGAACGCCGATGGCGGGTTCCGCTACATGCTGAACTCCGGCGGATCGGCCTTCGCCCGCTCTGCTGCGGGCGTAGCCGCTCTTCAGTATGCGGGCATCTATACCGGCGAGGAGATCGAACGAGGTCTGCAATACCTGCTCAAGTTCACGCCACCCAAGGAGGAGACGGTCGGTCATTACTTCTACGGCCACTACTATGCCGCTCAGGCCATGTTCCTGGCTGGCGACACGTACTGGTCGGTCTGGTGGCCTGCGATCCGGGCCGAGCTGCTCGAAAAGCAGTCCGAAGACGGCTCGTGGAAGGGCCAGGCGGGCACCGAGTACGGCACGGCCATGGCCCTGATTATTCTGCAGATGCCCAATCGGCTGTTGCCGATTTTCCAGAAATAGGAAACTCGCCGCGCAGGAACCGACCGGATGCACGTTTTCGCAACCTTGGCTCTGATCACGCTGACACAGGCGTCGGCAATTTGGCCGCCGACCGAAGCCCCCGAGGCAGAGTCGCCCGACGTCACGATCCAAACCATCGACGCCGAGCCTCTGAGCGGGACCATCGTCGGCTGGACGCTGCAGGACGAGCTGGTGCTCGACGATCCATCGGAAGATGCTCCGATCACAGTCGATTCCGGCCAGATCGTGCGGATTACGTGCGAGCAGGCGGCTGAGCCGCTTCGCCAGCGGAATGGGCCGGGCAAGTCGCGGCCAAGCGGTCGGCCATTTGTCGTCGAGCTCATCGGCGGTGACCACTTGAGTGGCAGCATCGCCGATGCTGCCGAAGATAACCTGACCATCGCAACGTCGGCCTGCGGGCAGGTGAGCATTCCGCTGGGGCACGTCGCGATCATCAAGTCGCCCGCCGCTGCCTCACCGCGCTGGAAGGCAGTGCTGGGCGGTTTGCTCCGCAGTGGACCGGCCGCCGACGATCGCCTGCTGCTGGCCAATGGTGATGTGCTGCGCGGTTTCCTGCGCAGCATCGGGGCCACTCAGGTCACGATCGAGCAGGACGAAACGCCGCTCGAAGTTCCCCTGGACCACCTCGTGGCCGCATTGCTGGTGCCGACGGCGTCCGCGCCCGCCACGGGCCTGCGGGCTCGGTTCACGTTGACGGACGGTGGACGGATAACCGCCACCGACCTCACCTGGTCGCGCGGCAGTGTCGAGCTCACCGCGTTCGGCGAACGTAGCCTGAACGTGCCGGTGGACCGCATCGCTCAGGTCGACGTTGCCGGCGGGCGGTGGGTGTGGCTCTCGACCCTCGCGCCCATCAGCGAGCAGCACACGCCGCTGCTGGACCTGGCCTGGCCGCCGGCCAGAGACGCCAACGTCCTCGGTCGCCCGATGCGCGTCGCCGGGCAACCTTATGAGCGCGGCATCGGTGTCCACAGCGCCTCGTCCATGACCTACGACCTGGCCGGCGCGTACCGTGAGTTCGCCACTTCGTTCGGCATCGACGACGACAGCGGCACTTTCGCCGACGTGAGCGTCGAAATCCGCGTCGACAGCTCGTCGCGCTACCAGAAAGAGCACGTGCGCCGCGGCGAATTGCACGGACCCGTGCGGATCGATCTTCGGTCCGCCAATCGGATCGAACTGATCGTCGGGTTCGGCGAAAACGGCGACGTGCAAGACCGATTCAACTGGATCGAACCGGGCGTGGTGCGCTGAGGCCTCCGTCCCCAAGCTCGTTGCGCAGCGCGGCGCCCGCGTACCATCCGGAAGGCTCCGATGTCCAACGCGCTATCGCAGCCAACGCTTCGGCCTTGCCGGCCGGCGTTGCGATTACGCGCGCTCGCGGACGGTCAGTGAGGCGGGCTGGCCGATGGCTTCCCGGTCGCGGTCGTAGTATTCGTAGGCGCGGCCGCCCGGGACCGTCAGTTGCACCGGCATCGTCGCCCGCAGGCGATAGCGCAGCGTCAGCGGTTTGCCCGGGTCCATTGCCCGCAGGTACACGACCGCGCTGCGGGCGTTGATCTGGTATTTGGCGATCTGGCCGGCGTCACGCAGCTTGGCGAGGTCAGCGGGCTCGATCGCGAACCCGGCCGGGATGGGCAGGTCGAGAATCACCATCGGCGCGCTGGTCGCCAGGTTGTTCGAGACGGTGGCTGTGGCCGTCACGGTGTCGCCGACATAGAGGTTCGTGCGGTCGTACGCGACGGTAATCGACAGTGGCTCGCGCGGCTGGCCCTGCCGGCCGGCCGGGACGTAGTAGGCCAACACCACCTGATAGCCAAGTCCGCTGGCGGACGGTTCGCTCAGTTGCAGATGTGTGTCACCCGGCCCCACGAGGTCGGACACGTCGATGTCTCGCACGACGTCGCCTTGATCGGCCGCAATCGTGACCTGCCGCACGGTCTTACCTTCCACTGCGATGTCGACGCGCCGCTCGCGCGGTTCGCCGAGTTGCGCACCGCTGCCGGCCAGCAATGCCTTGAGTGCCAGCACGGTCGCCTGGGTCGAGTGGAACGTTCCGAGCGAGTCCTTCTGCTGGACCAGCCAGCTCAGGGCGCCGCGTGCAGCCGCTGGATATTTGTGCGATTCGATCAGGGCGAGCGCCGCGAGCGCGGTGGTCTCGATGCTGCCGCTGCGGCCTGCTCCGTAGAACGTCGTGCGGCTGTTGGCCGACTGCTCCCACCAGGTGAGCTTGGCGTCCGATCGCCGCAGATCGAGCAGGCGGTCGAGATACGGCCCGGCCTGTGTGGCGTCTATCGCCAGCAGGGCGTTGCACACCAGTCCGAGGACGTAGGGATCGCCGATCGACTCGGGCTCGTGGGCCAACAGCCAGTTGAGCGTCGGGCGGTGGCCATCTCGTTCGCCGACGTTGGCGGGCGAGGACGCCCGCGCTCCGACGGGCGGCGGCTCCGCGTTGCCGAATACTGCCCAGGCAATGTAGGCGGTTGTGCTCAGTGCGGCCTCGTCGGCTTGGCCGCGGCGCGTCGGATCGACGTGCATTCCATGCGATTCCGGTGCCCACGAGCCGTCCGCCCGGCGCTGGGCCAGCAGCCAGGCCCTTGTCCGCTCGATCAGTTTCGGATCGACGTCGTGCACGCGGGCCATGTCGACAAACTCCATCAGCCCGTAAGCGGTCAGCGTGCGGTTGGCCGGCGGACGGCCAAACCAGTCGAAGCCGCCGCCGTCGACTTCGAAGCCCAGCAGACGCTGATAGCCGAGATGGATGTACTGGCGGGCTTTGGCTTCGACCTCAGGCACGCTGAGCTTGTTTCGCCGCAGGTAATCGAGCGCGAGCACGTTCGGGTACGTGGTTGACGACGTCTGCTCGAAGCACCCGTAGGGCTGTCGGAAGATCGACTCCAGGCCCTCGACGAGCTGGCTGAAGTTCGATGGATACAGTTTGACGACGGCGGAGACGCTGCCGTCAATCGCCTCGGCCGGCACGGTCAGCCGCACGTCGGCCGATTCGTCGAGCGTGCCGCTGACGAGCTGCTCGACGCGCTCGCCGTTCGGGACGACTTCGATGGTGCGCTTGACGGCGTCGGCCACGCCGGCCCCGCGGGCGGTCACCTGGAGCGTGTAGCTGCCGACGCGATCGGCCCGCAGCCGGAAGCTGGTCGAGCGCACCTCGCCGGCTGCCAGCTCGACTCGCCGCTGGTCGCCGTCGAGCCGTTCGAAGCCGTCGGCCTGATCGAGCGTCAGCTCCACGCTCTGCGGCTGGTCGAGGTAGTTGTAGACGACGACCGGCACGGCCGCCTGGTCGCCGCGTGTCAGCGAGACGGGCAGGTTGAAGTCGACGAAGAACGGCTGGAACACGCGGATGGACGACTGCCCGCCGCCCAGCTTGCCGTCGGCGCTCACAGCGCTGGCCGTCAGCCGCCAGGTCGTGATCGAATCGGCCAGGTCGATCTCCAGGCTCGCGCGGCCGTCGTCGTCGGTGATCAGCTCCGGCCGCCACAGCAGCGTTTCGGGGAACCATTCGCGGACGCGAACCCCAGTGACATGCTGGCCGCCGTCAGCGGCATTTGGCGCATCCAACGAGCGCTCGTCGTTCTCCAGAATCTGTAGACTCTTGGCAATCCCGCTCAAGTCGGCGGCGGCAACGAGCCGCTTCGATAATTCGCGCGCCCTGCTCAATGACGGCATGAGAGCGTACAAAATTGGAAGCGCTAACACGCAGCACACTGCGATGATTACGGATCGCCGTACCACCAGGAACAGCCAGATCAGGACCGTGGCTGCGATTCCGATTCCGATCGCTGCCCATGCGACCATGAGTGCCTCGATTCGAACCGTCTTCGTGCGGGCTACATCCATCCGTTTGGAGGGCCAACTCGTTGCCGACAGCGAGTGCATCGAGGACTCGCGGAGCAGCGCCGCGATGTGGTCCGGCATGTAAGTCCTTTCAAAGATCTCGTCCAGATCAGGAACATCCAGAACTTCGAGCTGCTTCGGCGTGATATCGCCGTTGCGCACCAGCCGTTCGAGCACGGCATCTCGCTGAGAAGCTCGACCGGCCCGAGCAAAGAGTACCGTGGCCAATTCTCGCCCATCGCCGTCCGTATCGTTCCTGTTCAAGTCCGGCGACCACGGATAGATCGCGTAGACGGGCTTGAGCAGGTCCTGCTCGAGGTTGAAGAACGCACGCTCCATGCCGGGCGCCTGGCTCAGCACGGAGAAGACCGCCTCATCCACGGCCGCCAAGCTGATGGCGCCGGGCGCGGCTTTGCCACGCTCATCGCGAAGGCTGAGGGTGAGTTTGGCCTTCTCGCCCGGTCGATACTCGGTGAGGTCGAGTTTGGCGTCGACTCTCAACTCGCCTGCCTGCCGGACATAGATGACGCGCGTCTTGCGGACGGCCAGCCCGGCCGCGCCGAAGCGATAGGCGCACAGCTCGATCGTGCCGAACAGCTCGGGCGGCAGGTCGAAGGCCAGTTCGCCGCGTCCGGCCGACACTTCGATCGAATGCGTGGCCAGCGTCTGGCCGTCCTTGATGAAGTCGACGAAGACCGGCTCGATCCCGCCGCCCAGCGCCATGAGCTGCATGGTCTGGCCGCCATCGTACACTGCCCGGTCGGTGCGGATCAGGAAGTCACCGCTCGTCCGCCCGCAACGCAGCGTCATCTGACGCCGGCCGAGCAGGCCATCCGCATCAGTGGCGCGGATCGTCAGCGGGATCTCATCGGCGCTCGGCGTCAGCTCGAACGACGCGACGCCCAAGTCGCTGGTGACGACTTCGCGATCGACTTGCGAGATGGCCAGGCGCACGCGCGGGGCCGGCCGGCCGTGGGCGTAGATCACGAACAGATAGATCGTGTTGGGCAGGCCGCGAACCAGCGTGCCAGATTCGGGAATGACCTCAATGCGCAGCGGCTGGGATGTCACGACGCAGTCGATTTCGCGCGAATGCTGCTGGCCGGCGGTGTCGGTCACGCTCAAGTTGATCGACAGCCGCGCATCGCCGGCGTCGGGCTCACGGCCAATCAGCTTCTCGGGAATGGCAAACGTGAACTCGCCGCGGCCGTCTGCGTCAATCGGCACGTCCAGCGTGCGAAGCGTGGTCGGCTGCACGTCCATCGCCCGCACCTCGACCCGCGCGGTTCCGCCCGCCACGGGCTGACCGAAGAAATAGTCCGCCTGCACCGTGCCGCGGACCGTTTGGCCCGGCTGGTAGAACGTGCGGTCGAGCGTCACATCGACCTTGAACTTCGGCAGCACGTAGTGCCGCACATCGACCGTCGATGTGCTCGAAACGTCACCAACGGTGCATTCGATCGTGTAGGGCCCTTCGATGATCTCGTCGGCCAGCGGGCAATCGGCCGACGAGATGCCGAATCGGCTGGTGACGTCGCGGTGCTTGAAGATGACGTTGCCCTTGGGATCGTTGATGGCGAACGTCACGTCGCTGCCGGCCACGGGTCGGCAGTCGGGCCGCCGCAGCGCCAGGCTACGCATGCGGATCATCTGGCCGGGCTGGTACACCGGCTTGTCGGTAGTGAGCATCAGTTTCCACGAGCGTTTGAGTTTCACCGTGCGAGCGATCGACTCGGGCTCGCGCGGCACGTCGGCCGTGACACGCAGCTCGTAGTCGCCGTCGGACCAGTCGGGCACGTGGAAGCGCGGCTGGCCGCTGCCGAGCGCGTCGGTCGTGAAGGAGGCCAGCCTGAACGGCGGCCGGTCGCGTCCGACCAGTTCGATCCGGACAGGAACGCCAGTGAGTGCCCGGCTGTCGCTGCGATCGACCAGCCGCACGCGCAGCGACGCCGCCGTGTCGGCCAACCACTCGGATTGACCCAGCACCTGCAAATCGAGCGGCGACGGCTTGAGATTGACGTAATACAGATGCAGCGTGCCGACGATCGCAATCGACGCAGCCGCCAGACTCAGGGCGCCGCGGAAGAAGTATCGGCGGGCACGGCCGGACGTGCGTTCGTAGCGCTCGACGCGCCCAAGCGTCTGATCGATCAGCCGATCGGATGCCTCGCGCGGCGGCAGTGTTCGCATGGCGGCCTGGCGCTTGCGGGCCTCATCGAGCGCCACGGTGCAGATGGGGCAATCCTGGCAATGCCGCTCGATCGAACTGGCGGCCGCATCGGACAGCGCCCCGTGCAGATAATCGTCCAGGTATTCAAGGGGATGGTTGTTGCTCAACATAACAATGCCTTTGGGAGCGCGGGCGTCCTCGCCCGCACCGAGGCGCATCCTCGCCGACACCGAAGCGGGCGAGGACGCCCGCGCTCCATTACAACCTTGGCTCCAGATACAACCTCATCGCCGACAGCCCATGATGCATGTTCGACCGCACGGTCGATTCCGTCGTATCCAGCGCGTCGGCAATCTCGGCGTAGGACAGCTCCGACCAAATCCGAAGCACGACCACCGCTCGCTGTCGGGCCGGCAGGGCCCCCACAGCCGCGGCCACGTGCACGGCCGTCTCGGCCGCCAGGAGCGCGTCACCCGGCCGTGAACCGATGGCCGGCGCCAGGGCTTCATCTCCGCAGTCCGGCCTGGCCACGATCGGCAGCTTCCGAACGCGGAAAATCGCCCGGCACTTGTTGGCGGCGATCCCGTAGAGCCACGGCTTGAACGGCCGCGGGAACCGGTATTGCGTCCGTTTGACCCACACCGCCAGAAACGCATCCTGAAACAGCTCCTCGGCCCGATGGCCATCGCCCACCATCCGCGTGATGAACGTCAGCAGCGGCGAGGCATATCGGCGGACCAACGGCTCCAGCCGCGCATGATCGCCGCGGGCCACCTGGGCCATCAGCCACTCATCCGCTTCGCGGCCAACGCTCATGCAAGCTCCCCGACAACCTTCATCTGTCTATATGCGCGCCGGATCGATTTCGTTGAATGGCAACCCCGCCCTGGCGCCGTGTGTGGCATGCCCAAACGCAGCGCGGGCATGCATTCGGCCGGGCATGGCCGCGCTGGCGCTTGGCCATGCCACCCGCCGCGCTTCCGCCGGACCTGCACGCCCACCCTTGGCAGGGTGGGTTCTGAATCGCCCCACCGTGCGCACGTTTCACCTGTTCAGGCCGTTCACGGTCTACCTGTAGTCGATCGCTCATCACGATTTAGCATCGGACATGGCTGCTCGCTCAAGGCGATATGTCGGGTGAGCGCGTGTGGTGGTCGGTGCGGAGCTGGAAGTGATGGGCGGCGCGCAGCAGCAGGTCTTCGGCGAAGTGCGGGGCCATGAGTTGCAGGCCGATGGGCAGGCCGGCCGAGTCGAAGCCGCAGGGAATGCTGATGCCCGGGATGCCGGCCAGGTTGACGCCCAGCGTGTAGACGTCGCTGAGGTACATGGCCAGCGGATCGTCGCTCTTTTCGCCGATGCGGAAGGCCGTTGTAGGCGAGACGGGCGAAGCGATCAGGTCGACCTGCTCGAATGCCTGCTCGAAGTCGCGTTTGACCAGCGTGCGGACCTTGAGCGCCTTGACGTAATAGGCGTCGTAGTAGCCGCTCGACAGCGCATACGTGCCCAGCATGATGCGGCGCTTGACCTCGTCGCCGAAGCCTTCGGCCCGCGAGGCGGCGTACAGCTCGAAAATGTCCCGTGGGTCGGCCGTGCGATGACCGTAGTGCACCCCATCGTAGCGGGCCAGGTTGCTCGACGCCTCGGCCGTGGCGATGAGGTAATAGCAGGCCAGCGCGTATTTCATGTGCGGCAGGTGCACCTCGATCAGCTCAGCGCCGAGCTCACGGTAGACCTCGAGCGCTTTCCAGACGGCGGCCGACACCTCAGAATCGAGCCCGGTGCCGAAATACTCGGCCGCGTAGCCAACGCGAAACGGCCGGCTTGCGGAGAGGGGCTGATCCAGTTCGCCGGCGTAGTCGGGCACCGGCCGATCGACGCTGGTCGAATCGCGCCGGTCGTGCCCGGCGATGACGCCCAGCACAATCGCGGCGCCCTGCACGTCGGACGCGAATACGCCGATCTGATCGAGGCTGCTGGCAAACGCGACCAGGCCATAGCGGGACACGCGGCCGTACGTGGGCTTGAGTCCGACCACGCCGGTGAGTGCGGCAGGCTGGCGGATCGATCCGCCGGTGTCGCTGCCTAAGGCCGCCGGCACCATACCAGCGGCCACGACCGCGGCCGACCCGCCGCTCGACCCGCCGGGCACGCGCGACAGGTCCCACGGATTGCGCGTCGGTCCGAACGCGCTGTTCTCCGTGCTGCTGCCCATGGCAAACTCGTCGAGGTTGGACTTGCCGATAATAATGGCACCGGCCGCTTCGAGCCGCTCGACGACGTGAGCGTCGTACGGAGGGCGGAAACCGTCCAAAATCCGCGATGCGCATGTCGTCGGAGCGAACGTGGTGCAGAGGTTGTCCTTAAGCGCGATCGGCAGGCCAGCCAACGGACCCGGATCTTCGCCGCGGGCCAGCGCTGCGTCGATCTCGGTCGCCCGGCGGACGGCACGGCCGGCGTCCACGTACAGGAAGGCATTAACCCGGTCGTGGGTCCGTTCGATCCGCTCGACGCAGGTCCGGACCGTTTGCTCGGCGCTCACGGAGCGCGACCGAATCGCCTCAATCGTCTGGCTCGCGGTCATCGGCGGATACGATAATCCAGCGCGTCAGGGCCGTCGCCGGGGAGCAATCGAAACGCGACGCTCCCGGCTCCACGTCCGACGACCCGCGGGCGGCCCCTGGGACGCGGTTGGGGGCGCTCGGCGCACTGATTCGGGCGGGGCGCCCCGTTGACTTGACACACGGCGTACTTCTAAGATTCCGACCGACTAGGGTCGCCGACCGCAGTCCCGCCGCGCCGGGACCGTCGGAATTCACTGACCGCCGCGGGCCGGGTAACGCTCCGGCCCACTCCGGCCCAACCGGAATCGCTCTGAGGAGTCCAATCATGCACAGAAACCGGCGTTTCGGCTTTAACGTCACGTCCGTTGTTGCCGGGGCGGGAATCCTGAGCCTGGCGGTCATCGCGGGCTGCCCGAGCAGTGGACCGATACCGGTGCTGGGGCCGCAACAGTTCGGAAACGTCCTGCCGACGCTGACGATTCTTGAGCCGGCCGACGACCTGTCAGTGGCCCAAGGCGAGCGGTTCCTCATCACTTGGTCGGACGGCGACGCGGATAACAATGCCCTTATTTCGTTCAGTCTAATTGACACCATCAGCGGCTTCGAGATTCCGCTGGTCTCGAATATCGAAGAGAACGACACCCGCGGGGCCGACAGCTTCAGCGTCTCGACCGGGCTCGTGCCGCGCAGTACCTACAACATTCGCGGCACGATCGCGGACGGGATCAACGCCCCGGTCACGGTGTTCGCGACCAAGGGCGAGCCGGCGAATCAGCGCGTCGTGCTGACGATCACCGATCCGGGCCAGGCGCCGCCGACCACGCCGCCGGTCGCGGTCGTCACCGAGCCGTCGTTCAACATCAGCGTATCGCAGGATGATCTGCTAACCGTCATGCTTCAGCCGACGGCCATCCCGCCTGCCGCCAATACGCCACCCTACGACCCCGACAGCGATGTTACGCTCTACATTCTGCTCGACGTCGATTCCAACCCGAACAACGACAACGTGGTCACCGATCAGCCCGGCAACCAGGACGGCATCATCGTGCTCAGCACACAGACGATCATGACCGGCACCAACGCCGTCATCACGTTCAATCGCAACGTCGACCTGAACGAGATCCCGACCCGGCCGGACGGCCGGCCGTACTTTGTCCGAGCCACGCTCATCGACGGCACCAACGTCCCGCGTCACGAATACGCCAATGGCACGATCCAGATCGTCGAAGCGGCCCAGGGAATCGTCGACGTGGCGACCGTCGGCCAGACCCGCTCAGGCGCGCGTTTCCAGGGTTTCAACCCCGGCTCGCGTCTGGGTCACCGCATGATCTCGGTCCGTGACTTCGATAATGACGGCATCGACGACATGCTGCTGGTCGCCCGATTCGGCAACCCGAGCAACTTCGGCAACGTTGGTGAGGCGTATTTGATCTACGGTCTCGACAACCGGCGCTTTGGCGGCAACATCGACGTCAACAGCACGAGCACGGCGATCAGCGGGACGATCTTTGCAGCTCCGCCGCTGCGCGGCCTTCAACTCGGCATCGGGAACGCCCGGACCGAGGGCATTACCGACGTGAGCGTGATCAGCGACCTCAACTTCGATGGCCGCCCGGAATTGTTGTTCGGTATGGCCCATCACGACGGGCTCATTCAGGGTCGTGATGACGACCCAGGTGACTCCGTTCCGATGGCCGATGCCACCGTTATGGTGACGGTTGTCGTGCGCGGTGGTGAGTCATCGGTGCGCGTGGGGATGGGCGACCCGATGACGGACAGCTACATCGGCGCCGAAGATGGCTACATTGACGCGGCGGCGCCCAACGCCAACTTCGCCGTGGGCGACCTCGAGTTCCAGGGGCCGCCGGATAGCAAGTGGGTACTGCTGACGTTCTCCGACCTGCTCGACGTCATTCCGGACACTCCCGCCGACATTGTCAATGTGATGGCTACGCTCCGCATGCGCGTCTTCGATCCGGGCGACATGGGAAACCTGCACGAGGCTTTCACCGAGTACAACGAGAACACAACGACGTACGCGAATTATGCCCAGAACGGCGGCGATCCCGAGGAAGACGTGGATTACAGTGACCAGCCGCTCGGCGGTGTTAACGGGGCGGTCGGGGAAGTCATGGTGACCGTGACGCCGGTGCTGCAGCGCCTGATCGACGGACAGCTCAGCGGCGCCGATGACGAACTCCGGTTCATCATTGTTCCCAGCGACATGGACGGCGACAACGTCCAGCTCCGCTCCAGCGAGTTCAACGTCGTTCCGATCGACCGGCCGACGCTCACGATCACGTACAATCGCCGTAATCTGGGTGGAGCGTTCGGTTGCTACATTGACCCATACGCCAACAACGTTGCCACCGAAGCTAACGACGATATAGCCGGTATTTTCGTCGATCAGACGTGGGAAGCCCTGGGACTGGCTACAATCGTCCACAGCAATAACAGGGACGCGGCCAGCGCCGTTGGGATTAATCCCGATCGGCTCGAAGAAACGGTCGTTTGGCTCGAACTGGTCGGACAGGAGGTTTACGACTTCATCATCCCCGCTCCGACGACCGGCGTTTTTGCACTCGCCCAGGGAAGCGCGGCTGGACGGATCGATGGCTGCCGGTTCACATCGGGTTGGTATGACTTCATCGATCACCAGCTTTTGAATCAGCCTCCGCTCAACGACCTGTTCGGCTGGAACGTCTCCTCGCTGCCGGATGTCGATAATGATCAGCTGGATGAAATCCTCATTTCCGCGCCAAGAAATGAGCGAGATATTCTGGACACAACCAATACGTTCGGTGGCTTCTCGACTCACGTTGCCTCCCGTGGGTTTACGGGAAGCATCATCGTTCTACCAGGGACGAACTACAACAACCCGTTTTTCCGAGACAAGGCCGATGACGGCAACGGCAATAGCTGTGTCCCGTTCCAGTGCTGCCCCAGGCAACGCGGATCGTGCACGGGGATGATTCGGGACCGTGGCGGGCCCGCCGTACCGGCCGATTCGTGGGAGATCTTTGCCGAGAACGTGGATGACTTCCTGGCGGGCGCCCAGTCGGCGGGTGATTTCAACTTGGACGGCGTGCCGGACATCCTGTGTGGCGCCCACCGCAACGACCGGAGTGACCTGGTTGACTCGGGGGCGGCGTACATCATCTACGGCCGAACGCCCACCGGCGATGTCCGGCTCGAATTGGCGGACAACCCCGGTCAGCGCCCACCGATGCTGCGGCTCCGCGGAGAGCGTTCGGGCGATCAGGTTGGTTTCAGTTTGGCCACGGGTCTGGACTTCAACGGCGACCGGATCGATGACGTGTTCATCGGTGCTCCGTCGGCCGACGTCGGCAACGTGCCGCGGCCCGACTGCCTGGCCGGCCTGAGCGGCCTGCAGCTCAGCGTCAACGCGTTCAACGACTGCCGTGATTCGCTGGGTGAAGAGGTCTTTTCCGACGACGCCTGCAAGGGCTACGACTTCAACAACGACCGCCAGCTCGACGACGACGATCTGACCGTGCTCAACTGCCTGCTCAGCCCGGCGCCGAGCAATTGCTGCCCGGTGGACAATGGGTTCGTGGGCGTGATCTTCGGCGGTGTGTCGGTCGACGGCGACCGCACGCTCAGCCAGATCGGCACGAACGATCTGCCCGGTATCCGCTTCTTCGGCGCGCACGCCGGCGACCGCGCCGGGCACAGCGTCAGCTCAGCCGGTGACTTCAATCAGGACGGCTTCGGCGACCTGCTCATCGCTGCCCCCGGCGAAGTGCGCATGGACAACAACCTGCGGACGCGGGTGGGCGTGGCCTACCTGATCTTCGGCGGAACGCACCTGACACAGCCGCAGTACAGCCTCGACATGGTGGGCACGGCCGATCTGCCGGGCATCGTGTTCCTGAGCCCGTTCGTCGAGGGCCGTCCGAACGAGGCGCCCATTGACAACGTCGGCCTGGTGGGCGACATCAACAACGACGGCTTCGATGACATCGGGCTCGGCATCACGCGGGCCGACTTCATCGACCAGTCATTGCCGCAGGACCCGAACGATCCGGGCACGAACCCAAACATCGGCCGCCGCCCGGACGACGGCAACGCCTACATCGTTTACGGCAACAACGTCGGCAGCAACCGCGTACGGTAGTCTCTTGGGTCGTCAGTTTCGTTGTGAATGAGTCGCGTCTTCAGCCCCGGAGTTGTCGTGGGGCTGGGCCACACCCGGAACCATTAAGACCGAATTGCAGGATTGCTGCCACGCCCGGAGGGCGCGCGATCGTAGCCAGGGCATTCATGCCCTGGTGGCCAAGGCGCCCCGAAACCTCCCGCCCGGAGGGCGGACGAGGGTTGACGCGACACGGTTGGGGGCGCCTATTCTTCAGGACAGGGGGCGACGGAGAGAATGGCGAGTCCGCATCAAATCAGTTCAGGGAAGTGTCGCGGGCCTTCCTACGGCCCTTCGGGGCAAGGGGGGCTTTTGACGGACATCGCCAGCCACGGGCTTGACTCCGCTCGGGTCCGCGTCCAGGCGCGCCGGGACTACACCCCGTGGCCCATCCGGGGTCGTTGGAATTCGGTGCAAGACTGGTCTGTCTGAGGCGCAGCCTCGCTCGAATCAGCTGCGCTCAGCGACGCCACTGCGGCCAGCGCGTATCATGGGGCAGCGTGAACGTCTGCCCACTGATCTTCGAGCCTATTCTCAAGCCGCGCATCTGGGGCGGACGGAAGCTGCGCGAGCTGCTCGGGAAGTGCGTCCAGCCCAGCGCGCTAGGCGCACGGGCTTCTGACGAGGCCGAGCCGATCGGCGAGAGTTGGGAAGTCGTCGACCTCGAGACCGATCAAGGCATCGCCCGGTCCGGACCCGCGCGCGGGCGCACGCTCGGCGAGCTGGTACGCGACTGGGGCCGCGGGCTGCTGGGCGGCGCAGCGCCCGTCGAAGGCCGGTTTCCGCTCATGGTCAAGTTCCTCGACGCGCGCGAGGCGCTCAGCGTTCAGGTCCACCCGCGTGAATCCAGCACGCGCCCGGACGGCACGCGGGCCCGCCTCAAGCACGAAATGTGGTACATCGTTGCGGCCGAGCCGGATGCCGTGATCTACCGCGGCCTGCAGCCCGGCGTCGACCGAGCCCGCCTGCGCCAGGCGCTCGATGCCGGCGAGGTCGAGTCCGTGTTGCGCGCCTACCCTGCGAAGCCCGGCGCGGCCTACTACCTGCCGGCCGGCGTCGTACACGCGCTGGGCGGAGGCGCGGTGGTGGCCGAGGTCACGACCGTTTCGGACACAACCTATCGCCTGTACGACTGGGGGCGGGTCGATCCTGCAACCGGCGCGCCTCGCACGCTGCACGTCGAAGAGGCACTGGCGAGCATCGACTTCGCTCCGCCTGATCCGGCCTTCGAGCGGCGCTCGCACACGACCAGCATGTGGACGACCGTCACGCGGCTGATCACCAGCGATGCGTTCGTCGTCGAGCGCGTGCGCATGCCAGCCACGCTCGAGATGGAAATCCCGTACGCGGGCCTGGTGCTGTGGATCGTGCTGGAAGGACGCGGCGCAGTCGGATATAAGGGTGCGGCGCAGCGAATGGCGTTCGGGCCGGGTGACGTGGTGCTGCTTCCGGCGGAGCTTCCGGGCGGTGTGCTCCAGACGCACACCGACTGCATGTGGCTCGAGGTGACGATTCCGACCCCGAGCGATTTGGCGGAGTTCGAGCGGGTGCCGGCAGAGCGGCTGCGGTCATCGGGCGGCGCCGTGCAACTGAATGTTCCCGGCGCGGGTCGGTGACGACCGTGCGTCAAAATGGTCACGGAGGGCATGAGACTGCTTCGCGCCATCACTTACGCCGTCGCCGGTCTGGTCACAGTGTCCGGCGGCGTCGTCACGTGGGCCGCCGCTTCGGAGCGCAACTGGCTGCCGGCTATGGGCGGCGCCGCGGTCGTCATCGGGGCGGCAGTGGCCGTGATCCTGATGCAGATCGTGTCGCGTCAGGACGAGCTGCTGGTGCGGCTGGCCGCTGAGCTGCGGGCCATCCGCGAGCGGATGGACTCGCTCGAATCCCTGGCCGACCTGCAAGCGGTCGAGATGAACCTCTCCGCGGCCGGCAGCGGCGATTCGTCGCGCCTGGTTGGCGCCAGCCTCGAGCACGACACCTACCCGCGCATCCTTTCCGACGAGCCGACGGGGAAGCCGGCCGATGAAGCCGCTGCGGCCGCGCCCGAAGCCCCACGGCAGCTTCCGAGCACGGCCCCACGCGGACCCTCCGCCGGGGTGTGGCGCCGCTGGCAGCTTGCCCTCGCCGACGAGGACTATCCGGCCGCCCGCGAGGCGCTGCAGTCGATGGCTGATACGCTCGGCGACGACGAGTTCGAGCAGGCCAGCGACCGGCTGGCCGCCGTGTGCCGAGCTTACGCCGCTCGCCTGCGCACCCGGTTCGCCGAGCAGGTCCGCAGCGGCGACTTCGCCGGTGCGCTGCTGACCGGCTCGACGCTGGCCGCCAACTTCGCCGACAGCCCGGCCGCCGCGGAGTTCGCGCGGCTCAAGCCCATCCTCGAAGCGCGGCTGTCGCCGGCGCCGGCGCCGGTCCGTGCCTCGGTGGGGTGACTGTTCAGTTCTGAGTCCTGAGTCCTGGGTCCCGAGGCCTGAGTGCTGAGTCGCGACGTCGCCTGCTCACGTCGATGAAGATCGTTGTTGCCAGCGACAGCTTCAAGGGAACGCTCAGCTCGAAACAGGCGGGCGAAGCGATCGCTGCCGCACTGCGCCGCGCCCATCGCGCTGCGCGGGTGCGCGTCGTCCCGGTGGCCGATGGCGGCGAAGGCACGGTGGAAGCGCTGGTGACAGCGCTGCGCGGCACAAATCGCCGCGCCCGTGTTTGCGGCCCGCTCGGGGAACCGCGGACGGCGCGATTCGGACTGCTGCCGCACCGCGTGTGCGTCATCGAGATGGCCGCCTCGAGCGGGCTCACGCTCGTGCCGGATCGCTTGCGAGATCCGATGCGCACGACCACGCGGGGTACCGGCGGGCAGATCCTCCGCGCACTCACGTTTCGGCCGCGTGAGATCCTGATCGGCGTCGGGGGCAGCGCCACGGTCGACGGCGGCTGCGGCGCGGCCCAGGCGCTGGGCGTGTCGTTCTTCGATCGGGCCGGCCGGCTCATCACATGTGATCTATGTGGGGGCAACCTCACTCAGATTGGGCGCATCGACGTTTCCCGCAGCGTCGCACTCGACGCGGGTTGCCGTCTGACGGTGCTGTGCGACGTCACGAATCCTCTGTGCGGGCCGGACGGCGCGGCGCGGGTGTTTGGTCCGCAGAAGTTCCGCGCCGGGCGGCCGGCCCCGAAAAAGAAGCTGGCCCAACTGTCGGCGAATCTCAATCACCTGGCCGGCGTGATCGAGCGCGACCTGGGCGTCGACGTGGCGGCGCTGCCGCGCGGCGGCGCCGCCGGCGGGCTGGCCGCCGGTCTGCACGCCTACTTCGGCGCCGAGCTGGTCGGTGGGGTCGATGCGGTGCTCGATCGGATCGGCTTCGACCGCCTGCTCGACAACGCTGACTTGGTGGTCACCGGCGAAGGCCGGGTCGATGCTCAGACCGCGCGCGGCAAGACGGCCGCCGGAATCGCCGCCCGCGCCAGGTCCCGCGGCATCCGCTGCGTGTGCGTCGCCGGCGCCGTCGGTCCCGGCATCGACGAGTGTCGCGGGTTGTTCGATGGCGTGCTCTGGTGTACCCAGCCCGGTGACGCCCCACCGAAAACTGCCCAATCAGCCCGCGCCGCCCTGACCCGTGCCGTCACCCGCGCGGCCGATGATCTTCTGAATCAGCGTGCGCGATGATTCGCCATCGTCGCGGCCTTTGGGATCAAGACGCGATGCGCATCAGCCGGGCGTCGACGATCGGGCCGAGCGGGGCGTTGGCGGCGAGGTTGCTTCGGCCATCGACGGCGGCGCGGATCCAGGCGGTCAGGCTGCGGGCCACCTGCGGCCACGTGTGGCGGCGGCCCACGAATTCGAGCGCGTGTGCGGCCAGGCGGCGTTGAAGCGCGGCCAGCGTGCGTACACGCTCGAGCTTGGCCAGCAGGTCGCCCGGCTGGCCGGCGTTGAACAGCAGCCCGGTCGAACCATCGGAGATGAGTTCCTCGACCGACTCGACGCGCGGCGCCAGCGTGCAAGCCCCACTCGCCAGGCAGTCGAGCAGGATCTGCGGATCGAGGTTCGGCAGGTCGTCCGGCGGTGCGTCCACGACAGCGGCATCGACGCCGTTGAGCAGTTCGCCGAACCGCTCGTCGTCGGGCGACGCGTCGCTGACGGTTACGGCCTCGTCGAAACCGTCGTGCCGCGCGCTGTCTCGCAGGCCTTCGTGCGCCGACGGCGCGGCGATGACGAGCGGGCGCGTCCGTCGATGCCGCGCCAGCAGCTCGGTCCATGTCGAGCGCAGGCGCTCGAATGTGCCCGGTGAGTCAAACGGGACGATCCAGGCCACGACGAACGGATCGGCGCCGTCGCCACCGGCACGCGGCAAAGCTGGCTTACGTCGGCCCGCCCGGCCCGCTCCGTCGACGCCGCCGGGCGCGAGTTGAATCCGATCGGCGCTCGCGCCGCAGCCCACCAGTCCGCCGGCCTGCGAGGCCGAGCTGGCCAGAATGACATCAGCCCGGGTCAGCAGGCGACGATCGATCGCTGACGCCAGTTCGCCCAACGGGGACGATAGATCTACCGACCGGGCACCACGCAATGGCGCGGCGGCATCGACGAGGAGCGGCACGTCAAGCGCGGCGGCCAAGTCGATCCCGACGTGGCTGAGCGGCGCGTAGTGCTCGACGACCGCATCGATAGGCGTGTCGGACAGGGCAGCAAGCGCCGCCCGGCCTGCCCATGCGCTGTACATCAGCGGCCTGATGGGCGCGGTCAGCCTATCGGCCAGGCCGCAGCCGCTCAGGTACGGTGTGAGCAATCCGCAAAGCTGCTCGGCCGGCGGGCAGCCGGCCGGGAGCAGCCGGTGGACCGCGCTCGCGCGGTCAATCGGCAACGGCGAGAGCAGGATCACCTCGTGCCCGAGATCGGCCAGCCCGTCGCTCAGGCCGCGCAAGCGCCGTGCGGCGCCGCAGGCGGCGGACGGATCGAGATCAAAATCGTTCGCGACATACAGCAGACGCACGGCGTGACACCCCATCAGCCCATGTACGCCAGCCGCATTCTGGATTGCGGCGGGCGATCACGTTCCGATCGCGGCAAGTCGCGTGCCGCGCGGCAGGCGGGCTGTTTGGCCAGATGCGGCGCGCGATTGGCCAAGTCTCGTGGCCGGGCGCGGCCAATTGGCTTGGGATCGCCGGTACGAACGTCGTGGTGCTGCACGCGACCGGCACTACCGGACGGTTCGACGTTGAAAACCGGCCCGCGGTGCAGTAAGTAGGTCAAGCCGCGCGGCGTTCGGACGAGGAGTGCCCGTCGCCGGCCCGGAGCGTCGCCCATGGCTATCACACCGAAGATACTGGCGTTCGCGGGAAGCACGCGGACCGACTCATACAACAAGAAGCTCGTGAAGATCGCCAGCGCCGGCGCCCGTTCGGCCGGCGCGGAAGTTACCGAGATCGATCTGCGCGACTTTCCGCTGCCGATCTTCGACGAGGACCTGGAACAGCGCGATGGACTGCCCGTCAACGGCCGCAGGCTGAAAGACCTTTTCCTGACACATCATGGTCTGCTCATGTCCTGCCCGGAGTACAATAGCTCAATCAGTGCGGTCTGGAAGAACACCATCGACTGGGTCTCGCGGCCGGTGCAGGGCGAGGCTCCGCTGGGCTGCTTCATTGACAAAGTAGCTGGGATCATGAGCGCTTCGCCGGGCGCATTGGGCGGGCTGCGCGGCCTGGTCCACGTGCGCAGCATCCTGGGCAACATCAAGGTGCTGGTGCTGCCCGAGCAGGTGGCGGTGGTCAAAGCCCATGAGGCCTTCGACGCAAACGGCGCGCTCAAGGACGCCAAGCAGCGTGAGTCGGTCGAGCAGATCGGCGCCAAACTGACCCGCACGCTGGCCAGACTGGTGGGCTGAATTCCACGGGCGTTGTTCATGTCGTCGTCCCCGCGCCGCTTGAGGCGGCGGGATCTTGTATCTGTGGATCGGTGACGGGCTGAGCGTCGGCGGTTTCGGCGAACGGAGCCCGATGGCCTGGGGAGCGGGTCGGGCTGTCCGCGGGATCTGGTTGTGGTCTGGCTATTCTGCCGGTGATCGGCTCGATGAGCGTGATGAGGGCGTCGGCCAGTACCCGGGCGTAGGACGCCTTCTCTTCGGGCGGGGCTTTGAAGGCCTCGGAGAGGTAGCGCTCGAGGAATGGGATCTTGGAAGCGCCGCTCCAGAGGTCGGTCAAGGCGCGGGCAGCTTGGATGATCGTGCTCATGGGCAGTGTGGCGGCGTCGCGGACCAGGACGGCGGCGACGGTAAAGGCGGCGAGAAGCTGGGCGCGGTGGTGAATGTCGCAGGCCTCGACGCCGGCGAATTCCTCATCCATGGCGGTCAGTAAGTCGCGGAGCTGGCGGACGTTGCGGCGGGCGGCGCGCCGGCTGAACGAGCGTGCAAGGGCGGGGCGCGACGGACGGGCGGCGGCGATGGCCGGCGGTGAATCCGGCGACAGCGGCGAATCGGGCGCGGTTTTGCGGCGTTTTCGCTGGTAATAACGGAGCTGATCGAAGCTGAGATCGAAGCGTTGGGCCAATTCCAAGCGCGCAAAGAGCGCGCCGGGACGTTCGCCGGCGTCGAGGGCGGCGTCGATTTCGGCCAGCGTGGCGGCGTCGACGACGCGCGGGAGGGGCAGGTTGGGGGAGCGTTGGGACGAAGGGTTCAGGGTTCGGGGTTCGGGGTTCAGGGACTTTCGATTTGCGATTCGCGATTTGCGATTGGTGTGCGGCATGTCTTTCTCTCCCTGGGGCGGCGAGCCGTCGTGGCGCGGCAGTCCCCTGCTCACATAACTGGCCGGGTGATCGCAAGCGAATTCGAATAGCGAATGGCGAAGGCTAACGGATGAACTTGCTGTGCTGGTATCCCGTGCTGGGATTTGCGATTTTGGGTTTTGGATTGGTGTGCCGCATGGCTTGCGCTCCGTGGGGCGGCGGGCCGTCGCGGCCCGGCAGTGCCTTACTGACATAACTGGGCGGGTGATCGCAGAGGAGTCTCGAGTCCTCCCGAGTCCTGAGTCCTGAGTCCTGAGTGCTGAGTCCTGAGTCCTGAGTGCTGAGTCCTGAGTGCTGAGTGCTGGGTGCTGAGTAGCTGAGTGCTGACTCAGAGGTCAGAGGTCAGAGGTCAGAGTTCGGAGCCCAAACACTGCCTCATTCGCCGTTGGAGGTCGAGAGTTCGGCTTGCTTGAGGACCCGTTGTGTAGCGTCTTCGGAGAGGTCGGGCGGGTAGCCGTACATGGCCAGGAGGCGCCGGACGCGCCGCCGCAGGTCGGCCCGCACGGATTCGCGGCGCGTCCAGTCGAGCTTGGGCATGCCTTTGACCATTTCGGCCAGCTTGCGGGCCATGAGGCGCAGCGTGTCCGACTTCATGACTTGCTTGGCCGAGCCGTTTTCCGCCAAGGCGTCGTAGAAGGCCGTTTCCTCGTCGGTCAGCCCCAAGTCTTGGCCATGCCGCTGCTGCTCGCGAAGCGAGCGGGCGAGGTCGAGCCCTTAACGCGTCGGCGGGCGGAACTCGCCCCGTTGCGAACCAACGACCCGCATCGTGGCGGACGCGTCAGGGGTTGACCAACTTCGCTAGGGCCGCGCTACGCGCTACGGCAGCCCACGCCGGACCCATCGTGGAGCGCAGCCGGAAGTCGCGAACTTCCAGCCCGAGCATCAGCGGGGCACGACACAAAGGGTAGTGCATCAGCGGAAGCGTCAGGATTCACGACGCTAACGATGCCGACTCCAGGTGGCGTGATCGCCGGTCCGACGCCAGAGTAGGCGCTCCATGATTCTGAGCTTCGCCTACCCGTTCTCGGTTCCCAGTTCCAACTGCTTGAGCAAGGGGTCCATCGCGTCTAACTACGAGCAGGCACGCAGTTTGGCCCCAACCAACGTCCCGTCGAGATCGGCGAGCGCTCGTGCCAGCGCGTATCGTCGGCGTTGTCTTGAGAGTGTAGTCTAACCATAGTTCAGTATTACTTCTACGAAGATCTTCAGCGACCTTCGGGAGGAGATTTCTTGATTTTCGGACAGCAATCGACTACGATGTCTGAAAATCGGACGATGCCATGGCGGCGATACCAGCGACAGCACGCTCTACCACAACGACCTTCCCAGCGAAGGCAGTAGCGGATCGCCTGCGCAACGCTCTGATCCAGCTTGAGGCCGACACGACCGCGATACGGGATGAATGGGACCCCCAGTTCGACTCGCTGGCGGTGGTGAACATCGTCTGCTGCATCGACGAAGTCATCCCGGGCGTGCCCATCGCCCCGGAGAAGATCGTCCGAAAGGGCGGTTACATGTCGCTCGACGACGCCGTTCGGCACATCCTCCGTGGAGTGGAGCAAGCGTGGGTGAGAATGACAAGAAGGAGCACCGATCTATGAACAAGAACCGAGGCAATCAAGAGAGGGACGAAGCCTACGAGCGGACGAATCTGGCAGCTCGGCTCAAGGAAGCACGCGAGTACCTAGGGTTCTCGCAAGACCAAGTCGCACAGCACGTGCGGATGTCGCGGTCGGCATTGTCGAACATCGAGAACGGTCAGCGGAAAGTGGAGGTAGTCGAGCTCAAGCGCTTGGCGGCCCTTTATGAGAGGCCCGTGACGTACTTTACCGGCGAGCCGGGTCGGCCCGAGGCCGCGTTGCCTGAAGACATCGAGCTCCTTGCACGGAAGGCGTCGAAGCTCACGCCGAAGGACCGTGCCGAACTGGCACGCTTCGCTGACTTTCTAGGCTCGCGTGACGGCGACCGTGGCGGCCGCGCCGCCGGGGGCAACTGACCATGACGGACATACGTCAGTCAATTCTCAGAGGCACGGACGCCGCGGCACGCACCCATCACGAACTCGGCTCGCGTGAGCGCTGGGAGCAGCACGGTGGCCGCGTCGACGTCTTCGGTGCGATCGACCATTTCGGCTTGCCGCTCATGTTTCGCCCGATGGAGGGGCTGCTTGGTGCATACATTGTTCGGCCCGCGCCGGGCGTCCTCGTGAGCACCCAGCGACCCCTGAGCGTACGTCGATTCACAGCGGCCCACGAACTGGGACACCACCGTCTCGGCCACGGCCCGAGCGTCGACGACGAGGACATGATCAAACGGACGCCATTTGCGGGCGTCTACGACCCGCAGGAGGCGGAGGCCGACGCCTTCGCGATCGCGTTTCTGGTGCCACTGTGGCTCGTCAGCGGGGTCATGCAACTACGCTCGTGGAAGAAGGCGGACATGGAAAACCCGGTGAACACGTACCAACTCGCCTTGCGTGCGGGTGCGAGCTACGAGGCGACTTGCTACGCGTTACGTAACCACCTCGTCGTCACCGACAGCACGTGCAAGAAGCTTGCTCGCGTGCAACCGAAGGACATCAAGCAGTCGATCGTGTCGGCCTTCAAGCCGAACAACTGGCGTCTCGACGTCTGGACTCTGGACGAACGTGACAAGGGTCTCTACCTCGAGCTCGCTCCGAACGATATCCTCGACATCTCGCTCGCGGAACACTCGGGCGGCGGGTACGTGTGGGACGTCGCTGGCATCGCGCAGACCGAGTTCGAACTCGTCGGGGATCGGCGCGAGCCATCGGAGGCAGGCAACGCGGTCGGCGCTCACGTGCGACGCCGACTGACGGCGCAAGCGAGGTCTGCGGGCATCGGTAGCGTTCAATTCGTGGAGCGGCGACCTTGGGAGCGAAAGGCGCCGCCGCTGAATTCCTACCAGTTCACATACGATGTGCGGGAGATCGAAAAGTCCGGTCTGCTCAAAGCACAACTCGAGCGGATGGTCGGAGGATCGGAATGAGCGTGACGCCATTCCGGGATCTTCGACACGCGTTCGGCAAGGCACGCGACCAGGGCAGCCGGCCGACTTGCTGTGCGTTCGCATGCAGCGACGCGCACGCCGCGGTCCGCCCGGGATGGACGGAGCTGTCGTGCGAATACGCCCACTACCACGGTGCACGGCGGCAAGGCACCGGCCCGGACAGAGGTGTCTACCTTGCGACGATGCTGGATGTCCTTCAGCAGGACGGCCAGCCTCGCGAACTGGGATGGCCCTACTCCGTTGCCCCGATCACGAATGTCTCTAAGTGGCTACCGCCGGCCGACGTGGGCGAGTTGTTCAACGCCGCGGGGACGCGTATCGTCTCGAATGACATTGCTTCCATGCGTTCCGCCATCGATGCGGGTCAGCCGGTAGTGATGGTGATCAAGCTTTCGGACGCGTTCTACTTCGGGGCTGATGCCGACGGCGTCATCGACTCGACGGAGGCGCCGGACGCCACGCGCGTCCACTCCGTTGTGGCCGTCGGTCACGGTACTCGCGGCAGTGAGGCGCTTACGCTGGTGCGGACCAGCTGGGGTGTATACTGGGTCCTGGACGGGCACGCCTGGCTCACGGATCGTTACCTTGAGCCGCGGTTGCTCGAATGGGCGACGTTGACAAAGTTGGTAACCTGATGATCACTGCAATGCCATCGGCGAAGACGTGTGCAGAAGCGTGGCTTCGTGCCGCGACGCACCTCGTCGACAACGGCGACGAAGCCTACAACCTCGTCGTCGACATCGATGACGCACGGACCCACACCCAGCACGACCGGCTGATCATCAAAGGAGTGGATGACTTCCTTCGGTTGAAGCGAGCGAACCCGATCTCGACTGTCATCAACACGATCTTCCCGCAGCACCTCTACCTGCAGCATGGTGACGGCGCGTTCGTGAAGGAGTATCTCAGGGGGTACAACTCGCTTAAGAACAAGGGTTGGGGCCGTTACTTTCAGCGCATGGTTCGATGGCCAGCCGAGGGCGGCGGGACGACAGATCAATTGCACGAGCTCGTCAGGCGGCTCGCCCAGCAGCATTCGGCCGCGCGGACCTTCCGGAACGTGTTCGAACTGACGCGATACGATCCCGCACGCGACCGGAACCGTAACCGCAATCGCCAGTGTTTGAGCTTCCTGAGCTTCAAACTGCATCCGCAGCGGGGACTGACGCTCACGGCAATGTACCGCAACCACGATTACATCGCTCGGGCGCTTGGCAACTTCATCGCCCTCGGCCACCTCATGGCGTACATCGCCAAGCGCGTCGGCACGAACGTTGGTCCCCTCACCTGCGTGTCTACACACGCCGAAATCGACACGGCGTCGGCCCAGCCTGACCCCGACGGCTCTGGCGAAGCCTGCTTGGGTTGGCGGCTTACTGAGGCCCGGCACTTGGTTCGGTCGATGCAAGCCCTTGCCCCGTCGAAGCGCACGAAGCCGAAGGGGGTTGCGCAGTGAGCCTGAAGGCAAAGGAGACGCAGCCTATGGACATCGATGAATACCAATCCCAAGCAGTGATGACGGAGCAGAAGCCGAAGGTAGAGAGTGGCTCCGATGTCGTGCCGCTGCTCGGCTTGGCCAGTGAGACCGGGGAGCTGTTGAACGAGTACAAGAAGTACCTGCGCGATGGTTCAGCACACGAGCGCTTTCGCGAACGGCTTCGCGAGGAACCGGGGGACGTGCTGTGGTATCTCGCTGACTCCGCAGCCAGATTTAACCTGCGCTTGTCCGAAGTGGCCAACGCTAACTTAGAGAAAGTACGCGAGCGATGGGCCTGTCGGGACGATGACGGTCACCCAACGTTATACGGCAAGGCTCGCGTCTTCGATGAGGGCTACCCCGCTGAAGAGCGACTGCCGCGACGATTCGTCGCAAAGTTCTTCGAGCGGTCCGAAGGTGGCCGGCTCCACGTTCGCGTCACGGTCAGCGGACGCCAGATGGGCCAGGAGTTGGACGACAACGTCCGCGAAGCGGACGGCTACCGGTTTCACGACGTCTTCCACCTAGCGTGTGCCGCCGTCCTTGGCTGGTCGCCGGTGACTCGTCGCAATCTCAAGTGTAAGCGGCGGAGCATTGATGCTATCGATCGGAACGAGGACGGCGGGCGAGCCACCGTCGTTGAAGAGGGGATCTCAGCCCTCGTCTTCGCGTACGCCGAGGACCACGCGCGAATGAAAGGAGTGATCTCGGTCGACTACGACTTGCTCAAGGCGATCAAGACCATGACCGCAAAGTTCGAAGTGAGCGTCTGTACTACCGGTGAGTGGGAGAAGACAATCCTGCTCGCGTATTCTATCTGGCGGTTGGTGGAGGATCATTTGGGTGGCAGTGTTGTCGTCGACCTTGACGCTCGGTCGCTCTCGTTTACACCGCCGCAGCCGGGGTGACAGGCACAACGAGATCCTGCTGCATCGCGTCTGAACGAGCTGCCATCGACCCGATGATCTTTTCGTTCAGCCCCCACTTCGGCGGAAACCACGGGACGGGAGGACTTCCCGCTGGTGCGAACTTCCGTTTGATCCGCGTGCGCCCCGAGAGTCCGGTGAATTCGGGATGCCGGACACGCGCGTACTTATCGACTTCGCAGAAGAGGTTCTGACAGTCGATGAGTTGAAGTCGACGACCCCACAGCGACCGGAAGGCCAATCCGCGTCTCGTGAACTCCTCCTCTTGCCGGTCGGCGACCCACCGGATGATGTCCATCTCATCGAACCCGCCCGGATCCGAGAACACCTTCCGGAGCCCATCGCGCGCCCCCGGCCCAGGTACGACGAACTCGTCCTCAGCGAAGCTGGTGTTTGGCCCGTAATTCAAGTCAGTGAGATATTGGCACGCGAGAAAGTCGCCGAACATCGGATACACCCGTAGGAGCCAGAAGGCCTCCGCCATACTCTTGCAGTTGTCGAGACGGTTTCCGAGGCCGTCCGCCGTGATGTGCTCAATAAGACGAAGGTGGCTCCGGTGCTTCCTCCGATCACCGCTGCTCATTGCAGCGCATGCCGGCATCATGTAGGCAGGCGAGTAGATTCGGCGGCCCCCTTCGATCGCTTGCGTCAGCACGTCGTCGTACTCCGTAAACTCATATGACGCCCAGCCAACCTGGCCGAAGATTTGCTCAAGCAACTGCCAAGTCTCGATCTTGTTGAACAGCTTAAACAGCAGCACGCGGAACACGAGATCGTTCGTATCGAGGCGGGCTTGGTGCGCGTAAATCACGTGCCGAATGAGGTACTGGCTAACCCGGTCAGCCGCGCGGTACACGTTCGTGAATCGGTAGCGCTGGATCACCGGGTCCGTCGTCCATGGACCGTGCAGCCCAAAGACCCTGCGAAAGTAAACCTGTTGCCGCTCGAACGCGAAATGCCAATACGTGTCGAAGACGCGTGTCGGCTTCGGAGGCTCGCGTCGAATGAGCAAGTGCGCAGGTCGAAGTTGCTGGCTCTCTCTTGCCCGGGAACTTCCTCGCTTCGCCTTGTCGCGCCTCCAGGCCATGCGGTGAATCGTAATCGTCAATATCGGACAACGGCAACGACGGCACCGCCACGGCGGATGCAGACGGCCAAGTGGTGCATGTATCGCTGGATCCAGGCGTCGTTGGCGTTGCCGCTGGGCGGCTTGCCGAAGCGCCAGCGCACGTCGGTTTCCAGCAGGTGGCCGGACCAGTCGGAGACGTTGAAGGGCGGGTTGGCCAGGACGTAGTCGGCCTTCAGGTCCGGGTGCACGTCGCGCAGGAACGTGTCGGCCGGCTGGGCCCCTAGGTTGGCCTCGATGCTGTGGATGGCCAGGTTCATGTGGGCCAGAGGCCACGTCGTCGGGTCGGACTCCTGGCCGTGGATCGAGATGTTCCTGGTGTTGCCGCCGTGGGCTTCGACGAGTTGCTCGGACTGGACGAACATGCCGGCCGAGCCGCAGCGGGGGTCGTAGACGCGGCCCTCGTAGGGCTGGAGCATCTCGACCAGCACGCGCACGGCGCAGCGCGGCGTGTAGAACTCGCCGCCGAGCTTGCCTTCGGCCTGATCGGCACTTGCGGCGCTGCGGCAACTGTCGATGCATTCTTGTCACTCTCTTCCGGACGGGCCTTGGCCACGTCCGAATGGTCGACCTTTTCGTGGAGTGGCTGTTTGCGGCTTGCCCGCCGTGCCCATAGCGCCGTGCGGGGCGCCACAATCCTCAGCCTGCGTCCTCTCCGCCCTGCGAGCGAGATGCGGCATTCATTTTGCGAAAGGGTGCCCGCCGGACGTATCCTGTCTATCATCGGGAGGGCGCCGCTCGGGGCGGCACTCGCCACGGGGCAGCAACAGGGTCTCACGTGGCCATCGCACCCCGGGCGCAGCGACACGCGACCAATTCGAGGAGGCGCCCAGGACGTCCAGCCGCTTTTCCCCTCGCTCGTCACGCCCGGCCAGGAGGTGTGGACGCTGAATTACAGTGGCATCGGCGTTGTCGCGGTCGCCGCGCTCCAGGAGCTCAAGCGCGAGAAGGATGCCGAGATCGAGACGCTGCGCCGGGCGAACGCCGAGCTGACCGCGCGACTCGCCAGGTTGGAATCGCTGCTGGAACCGCGCGGGAACAACTGACCGAACGGAAGCCCGAATGCGCCGCCTGTCGGCGCCCACGCTCTCAGCGCGGAACGAATCGCAGATTATCGAACTGCATTGTGCCGCGATGCGCCTCATCGGTTGCGCCATAGTAGTACTGGAAGCTCAGATGGTCGCGAGTGATCGCTCCGCCGAATAGCTCTCGCCAATCGCCGTCGTCGCGGGCGAGAAGTGTCACCTTGTCGGCCCGCCGGCTGATTTGTAGCTCACCCTGAACACCGGTGCGCGGGGTGATCGTCTGTCCACCCGAAGTCCGGACCCGAATGAAGTCACGCATCGCCCCAGCCTCGCCGCCCGCATCGCGTCCGCGCTCGACTGCGGCGACCAGCGTGTGATCGGCGGCGCGCACGAGCGCCAGTCCGGCGGCATGCTCACCCGAGCGGGGCGCCGGCCATTCCGTCAGCGCGTATTCCACACTGAGATCGAAGTCGCCGCACACAACAAATCGGGACGAGTCGAGTGTACCGCCGACCGATCCCGAGTACCCGTCGACCTTGACCAGATTCAGGCGGCCCGCGGACTCTGACGGCGGACTGTACGGATCTTCCAGACGGAATCGCGGGTCGACCACGATGCCGGAGAAGTCATCGAGCAACTCCTCCAGGCATTTCGGCCGATCCGGAAATACGGTCCGCACGCTCAGGTTGTCGAGCGAGAATCGCAGCGCCGCGCTGGACAGAATGCGTCGCACGACCAGCTCGAAGCCGAGCACATCATCGGAAATCGGCTGCTGGTGCAGCTCCTTCCACTCGCCGTCCCAGAAATAGCTGGTCGACAGGCTGCCGCGCCGAGCGATTCGCAGCCGGCCGCGCGTGTCGCTTGCGGCGGCGCGACCCGGCGGACAGTTTCCATCGCCGCCGGCGATGTACGCGTCCTCGGGAGCGATGGGCGGACCGGCCGGCGTGACGGTCAGCCCCATGCCGTTGCCGGCCAACGGGCTCTTCAAGCCGGCCACCGGCGCATTCACGTTCACTCCGTCGCCCGAGCAGGTCGGAACGCATCCGTTCGTCTTTACGGCCACGACCGGGCAGCTCGTCGAACAGCGGGCCGTCACGGTCACGGTGCTTCCGCCGCCGGCCAGCGCTGCCACGGCGATTGCCGGCGTAATCCGGGGAACCGATGACCTGCCCGTGCCCGGCGCGACCGTGTCGATTGGTAACGTCTCGGTCGTGACCAACGTGATCGGCGCCTTCTTCATCACCGGCTTCGACGAAGACGAGCCGGCCATCATGTTCAACGGACTGACCGCGCCGGGCGGCGCCTACCCATACATACCGGAACCCATCGATGCCACGTTGGGACACCCCCTGTACTCCGGGACAACCAACGTCATCCTGCGGCCGGTGCGCCTGCCGGTCATCGACTGGGCCAGTGCCGACCCGGTCGATCCGGGCAGCGATTCGCTCATCGACAGCGCCCCGGAGGTCGGTATCTCGATGATGGTGCTGGCCGGCACGGCCATGAACCCCAACGGCACCCAGTTTTCGGGCTTGATGACCATCAGCGACGTACCCCCGGCCATGGCGCCGATCGGACTTCCGCCAGGCCTCGAGATTGGAACCGACGCTGCGTTCAATTCACCGCACGTCACGGTCGACACCTGGGTTCGCTTCAAGAATCCCCCGCTCAACAACTTCCGGCAGCACATCATTTCGAAGAAGACATCCAACAACGAATTCGACTTCCTGAATCCCAACAATAATCAGTGGTCGCTCCAGACGGTGACGATACCGACGCAGAGCCCCGAGCGCCTGTGGTTCGGGGTCAACGTGGGCGGGACCATCCACGCGGCCATCGATCCATTGCCGTATGTTGGGCAGCAGTGGCTGCACGTGGCGGGTACGTACGACGGCGATGCCGTCAGACTGTACGTGAACGGCTCGTTGCGGGCTGAGAACTTCGCCCCCCAGGGCCCGATCACCGTCTGGCCTGCTGAGCAGGTGCGCATCGGCGGGCTGAAGGTTCAACAAGCTTTCAATCACTGGCTGCGTGGCCGGGTCGATGATGCCCGCGTGTACAACCGTGCCCTGTCAGCCAACGAGATCCTCGACATCTACCAGGCCGGTGAGCTGGGCGTGTGCCCGCACGACTTCGCGCCCTCGGCCTGTGAGCAGGCCCCCGGCGGATTGATCGCCGCCTGGGACCTCGACGGGTCGCTCAAGGAGGAGATCCAGAACCTCTTCTCGTTTGGCCACGCGACCGGGTGGTCACAAGGTCAGATCGGCGGCGCCTACGGCTTGGCCAGCGCCGACCCGAACGGCAGCATTCTGGTCCCCGCCCCCGCCAGCGCCGTGTTCAACACTCCGCACATCAGCGTCGAGGCCTGGGTCAAGCCGCAGCAGACCAGCGGCTGGCAGCATGTCGTCACCAAACGAAGCTGCTGCCCCCTGACGACGTTCCAGTGGTCGCTTCAAACTCAGAATGCGTTCGTGCCGACTCGATGGTCGTTCGGTGTCCGCTCGCGACGCCTCGGGGAATCTGACCAGCATCGTCTCACCCACCGGCAGGCAGGCCACATTCACGCACGATGCCGCCGGGCGGCTCACGTCTTTTACCGACGCGCTGGGTCAGACGGTGACCTTCGGCTTCGATTCGATGGGCAACGTCACGTCCATGACAACCACCGCCGCGAGTCAGAACCGCACGGTTCAATTCGGCCGCGATGCAGCCGGGCAACTGGTCGCGGTCACGGACCCGATGGGCCGAACACACGAGTTCCTGCGCGATGCGTCGGGGGCTGTGACGGAAGTCGTGCTGCCCGGTCCGCGAAGTGTGCTGCGCATGCTCGATGCCGCCGGCTACACGGCCGCCATCCAGCCGCCCGACCGGCCGGCGCATCTGTTCGACTACACGCCAACCGGGAATCTGGCGAGGTACACACCCCCGCTCGTCGGAGGCGAGAACGAGGCCGTCGAGTATTCCTACGATGGAGCCGGCCGGCTGACCTCCGCATTGCTGGCCGATGGCGCGCTGGTGACGCTGGCGTACGATGCGAACGGCCGCCTGGTTACCATGTCGGAGCCGCTCGGGTCGCATCAGTATTCTTACGACGCGGTCTCGGGCTTCCCATCGAGCGTCTCGTCGCCGGGCAATGTGACCATTGGCTATGGCTATCTCGCCGGCGCGTTCACGTCTCTGGCATGGTCCGGCGCCGTGAGCGGAAGCGTCTCCCGAACACTCGGCGCTGACTACCGAACGGCGAGTCTCTCGATCGACGGCAACCTGCTGGCCACCTTCACCTACGATGCCGATGGGATGCTGACGCAGGCGGGCGACCTGACGATCACGCGCAACGCTCAATCGGGGCTGCCCACACAACTCACGATCGGGTGCCTCACGGAGACGCTCACGTACAACGGCTTCGGCGAACTGGCCACGTATTCGGTCAGTTGCAGCGGAAACCCGGTCTACGGCCTGACGCTCACGCGCGACGATCTGGGCCGGATCACACAAAAGACCGAAACCGCGGCTGGCCAGACGCACACAACGGTCTACGCGTACGACACGCAAGGACGTTTGGCCCAAGTCAAGGTCGATGCCGGCGTCCCGACCACGTACACGTATGACGGCAACGACAATCGGCTGACTGTCGTGCGGGGCGGAGCGCCTTCGTCGGCCTCGTACGACGCCCAGGACCGACTCATCAGCTACGGCAGTGCGGCGTACGCGTATCATCCGACCGGCACGCTCGCATCGATCGTGAGCGGTGGCCAGACCACCACGTTTGGCTACGATGCGCGCGGCCAACTGATCAGTGCGTCGCTGCCCGGCGGAACGCAGGTCGAGTACGTACGCGATGTCGACGGCCGCTGCATCGGCCGCCTCGAAGGTGGTGTGCTGGCCATTGGATACTTGTACGAGCCGGGCCGCGGATCGCTGGTGGCGCAGGTTGACACCGCCCGCTCGATCATGACTTCCTTCGTCCCGGCCGAGGGACGCGCGGCGCCGGCGTACATGCAGCGCGACGGTCTAATCTATCGCTTGATTACCGACGTGCAGGGCAGCGTGCGGCTGGTCGTCAACGTCGCGGATGGCACCGTTGCGCAGCAGCTCGTGTACGACGAATTCGGCGTCGTACTGCTCGATACGAACCCGGGCTTCCAGCCGTTCGGATACGCCGGCGGGTTCTATGACGCCGATACGGGCCTGGTGCAGTTCGGCAGCCGTCCCTACGACGCAACCACAGGCCGCTTTGCGTCGCGTTCGCCCGCGTTCTTCGCCGGCGAGGTCAACAACCTCTACAACTACGCCGGACAGGATCCGGTCAACAACAAGGCCCCGCTCGGGGCGGGTTACGCGCCGATCAGCTACGGCAGCGCCGGCGTCAGCGGCGGCGGGTCGCGATGGGTGGCGAAGCCCCGGCATCGCCCGACCGGACAGGGTCAACAGCTCGCGTCCTATGAGTATCTCGAGGATTTCCTGCCGGGTCAGACGGATTGGGGAAACCTTCCACGCGACTCGGCCGGCGATCCCGGATTCTTCACCGGCGGGCTTCCGGATGTGGACGGGCTCCCGCTCGGAGCGCCGGCCGCGGGTCCGATGTCACTGCCTGCCCCGGGGCCGATGGCGATTGCCCCGCTTCCCGGCGGCGTAGCACCTGGGCCTTCGGGCCAACGTCCATGCTCGGGATCACACCGCGAACAGCCATTCATGGGCAGTCCTTTCGATGTGTGCGGGAATATTGCCGGGTATCTGGGGCGAACCTGCCTGTCCGCCTTCGATCCGGCGTTCTGTGCCGCGGATTTCAATACCTCACGCAAGTGCCGGAACGACCTCGCGTGCGTTCCGCGACCGTGTGGCTTGCCGGGCGTCGGTTGCATCCTGAAGACCTTGTTCACCGCAGTGAAGGGATTCGTTCACTGACTCGATATCGCCCCTGCGCAAGAGCAGCGCGGCCAATCGAGCTTCCGGAATGGCCACCGTTCTGGTATCGAAGGGGCGGTGCGGGAATCGGCCCCAGCGTTCGATCGTGATGCGCGGCGAACTGAACGCATCGTCGGCTCCGTCACACGACCGCGCGCAGTTGCACGCCGAGTTTGGCCACGCAGAGCTGGTTCAGGCTGACGCCTTCCCGTTCCGCCTCGGCCAGCAGTGCTGCATGCATGCTCCGCGGCAGCCGAACGCTGATGTGCCCCTGAACGTGTTCGAACTGTCCCGCCAACGGCGCTGGGTCGCCCAACCGATCCCTGACCTGCCAAATCAAGTCCCAGACCTGCTTCACGGGGTCCGACTTGCTTGCGGCTAGACGCTCGGACTCGGTCGCAAAGAGCTGCACATACCGGCCGCCAACCCCGAATACCGCGTTTGAGAGCTCCACCCAACTAGACGCGCTCTCCGCAGCGCGCCGAGCGTAGGCCAATAACCCATGGGCTCGCGCCTCAATGGACTTGCCGGCTCGCTGTAAGGGAGCCTTCTTGCGGTCTCGCGCTCGTCTCGTCACTGCCGTCGCCATTGGTCGTCCTCCATCGGCCGCGTGTCAACTCGTGCGCAGGAATCGGAGCCCGTCGAAGTCTCGAACCTCGAAAAACACCTCGAGTTCACCGAGCTCCTTACCGATCGCGATGACCATCTGTTCTGCTTCCGCGAGTCGGTCGTTACCGCATGCGACGGAAATCATCCAACTCCGGTTCTGAAGGCGGCGGCCCGTCGTCGAATCAACCCACTGGCCCTCTACCAAACCGTGATTCGCATACCCGCCAAACGCATCGACGAAGCGCATCAGAAACTGCTGAAGCTGACGACGCGTCACTGGAGTCCCGTCGTTTGCGCCGATTGGGGATCAACGTCGTGAACGTCATCCTGACGCTGCGAGGGCCAGGCGTTACCGAATGATAGCATATACGCACACAGGGTCAAACCGCGCTGACGATCCGCCGCTGGCCGAGCTGTTTGCGGGCGGCTTCGACGGCGCTGCGCAGCAGAATGGCGACTGTGACGGGTCCGACGCCGCCGGGTACGGGCGTGATGGCCGCGGCGACCTCTTTGACCTCGTCGAACTTCACGTCGCCTACCGTGCGCTTCTCGCCCGTGGCCGAGTCGATGACGCGGTTGATGCCGACGTCGATCACCAGCGCGCCGGGCTTGACGTGCTCGCTGCCAATCAACTCGGGACGTCCAACGGCGACCACCAGCACATCGGCCTGGCGCGTGTGCGCGGCCAGGTCGCGCGTGGCCACGTGACAGCCCGTCACCGTCGCGAACTTGTGCAGCAGGAACAGGCCTACCGGCCGGCCGGCGATGGCGCCCTGGCCGACCACCACAGCGTCTAGCCCGCGCGGTTCACAGCGGGCTTCCTTGAGCACTTCCATCACAGCCAGCGCGGTGCACGGCGCGATGATCGGCGAGTCGTAGAACAAGAGTCCGATGTTGGCTGGATTGACGCCCTCGACGTCCTTGTATGGGTCGATGCAGTATTGCATGGCCGGCGCATCGATCGGCTCGGGTACGGGCATGTTCAGCATAATGCCCGTCACCTGCGAATCCTCGTTGAGTTCCTGTATCTTGGCCCGAATCTCGGCCGCGCTGACGTCGGCCGGCAGCGTGTGCAGGCGATAGGCGATGCCCGCCTCGTGGCAGCGAGTTTCCTGCGAACGGGCATAAATGGCCCCTGCGGCCGGGTCGCCTACCATGATCGCGTCGAGCCGCACCTGTACGCCCTGCGTGCGCAGGTCACCCGCCTGTTCGGCGGCCTGACGGCGGATACGGGCCGCGATGACCTGCCCGTCAATTAGTTCAGCACTCATGCAATCTCCTCGCCGCGCATCTTACGAGACGCAGTGCGGAAGCGCCAAACGAACCCACGCTGCGACCGCTTGGGCAGTTCTCAAACTATTGTCGCATCCAGGGTTACGGACGTGCGGCAGGCAGTCCGCCGGCGGATTGTCCGTTTGACCGCCCACTTGCCGGCAACGTAGCATTCGGATGGGCTGTACGGATCCATGGACCACGTCCTTGGCGCGGGGACCAACAGCGGATGGAGGTAAAGTCGTGATTCGAGTGACCAGAAGTGCGACGTTCGGCTTCCTGACTCTTGGCGCGGTGCTGGCGGGCTGCACGGCAAATCGGACGGAGCCGCCTGACGCGCAGAACCCGTCCAATCAGAACACAGGCGATGACGGCGTCCCTCGCGTGGCGGCGATGGAGCGGTTCGCCAGCGAGCAGGAGTTCCGGGACTATTTCACCGGCCAGGTCATGTCGCAGAACGATCGCTTCGCGGGCGGCGGGAGCGGGCTGATTGAGGGCCCGCGCGACGACGCCGACGCGGTGGTGGGGGCTCCGCCTACCCAGGATGGCTCAGCCGGCGGTCCGGCTCCCGTACCCGGCGCGCCCGAAACGGGTGATGACAGCTTCTCGGGAACAACCTTGCAGGAAGCCGGCGTCGACGAGGCGGATGTAGTCAAGACTGATGGCCAGTATCTGTACATCCTGTCCGACGGATTGCTGCGGATCGTCAGCGCCGTGCCGGCCGATGCCGTCGCACAGATCGGTGAATACGACCTCGAAGGCTACGGCCAGGACATGTACCTGTTCGACGGCCGGGCGGTCGTCATCACCGCGGCCGACGCGTATTACCCGGTGACGGAGCCTGTCTCTTCGCCGCCGCCGGGCAACGCCACAGAGCCGGGGATGTCACTTGACGAGCCGGTGGTGTCCGACGGCCGCGAGCCCGCGGTTGATCTGATCTTTCCCGTCTATTACCGCCCGCGCGTGGTCGTGACCGTCATCGACGTCTCGAACCCGGCCGCGCCCGCGCTGCTCAGTGAGACCCGCTTCGAGGGCTCGCTTTCGTCGAGCCGAATGTTGGACGGCGTCCTGCACCTGGTGGCCGCCAATTACCCCAACTACTTCGTCGACATTCTTCCGCTGGGCATGCCCGAGGTCGACGCCAGCGTGCGGGCCATGGGCACGGCTGACCTGCTGCCCAACTTCGAGCGAGTGAAGGCCGACGGCAGCCGCGACGACGGCGACGTCGTCACCTGGCAGGACCTCTATCGGCCGGTCGATCCCGACGGCTTCGGCATGGCCATGCTGATCAGCCTCGACGTGCGCACGCCCGAGACGTTCCGGGCGCAGGGCATCGTCGCTGACCCCGGCCTGATCTACTCTTCGACCGAGGCCCTGTACATCACCGACACCGACTACAGTTGGATGCGCAACGCGAGCCGCACCACGACCAACGTCTACAAGTTCAGCTACGAAAGCGGGCTGCCCGAGCTCGTGGCCGCCGGTTCGGTCGAGGGCCGCGTCATCAACCAGTACGCCATGAGCGAGTATCAGGCCAACCTGCGGGTGGCCGCCACGATCGACGGCTTTACACGCGCCGACGGCCTGACCTCCAACAAGGTCTACGTCCTCGCCCAGCGCGAAGACACGCTGACCACCATCGGCTCGATCGATGACATTTCGCCCGGCGAGACGCTGTATGCCGCGAGGTTCCTGGGCGATAAGGGCTATCTGGTCACGTTCCGCCAGATCGATCCGCTGATCACGCTCGATCTGTCGAACCCCGAGCAGCCGGTCCGCGTGGGCGAGCTGCACGTGCCCGGCTTCTCGACGTTCATCACGCCCATCAGCGACACGCGGCTGCTCACGATCGGCCAGGACGTGCCGCTCGACGGCCCGGCCTTCCCGCGCGGCGTGAAGCTGTCGATCTACGACGTTTCCGACTTCGCCAACCCGCGCGTCGTGGCCGATGAGCTGCTGGGCGTTGAGGAAAACTCGTTTGCCTACTCCGAGGCCCTCTACAACCCGAAGGCGTTCAACTACTTCGCCTCACCGACGGCCGGCAACCTGCTCGCGCTGCCGATCCGCATCGAGACGTACAGCGGCGGCTCGTTCGGCATTCCGTTCCCGGGAATCGACATCGGCGCGCCGACGCTGCCGGCGGACGACGCCGTCCGCGGCGACGGCGACGCGATGACGCCTGGTGACGACGGCGCGTTCGTCCCGCCCGAGGTCGACGTGTTCGACGGACTCGTCGTCTATCGAATCACCGACACCGGCTTCGAACAGCTCGGCCGCGTTTCGACCACGTTGGTGCCCGACGGCGCTGACGATGAGTACCCGTATTACATTGGCTATTACTCGTCATACGGGCGCGGCGTGTTCATCGGCGAGACGGTCTACGCGGTGACCGACCGCACGGTCGTGGCCGCCCCGCTCGGCGACCTCGATACGACGCTCTCGAAAGTCGACTTCCCGTTCGAGTTCGACGGTGGCTTCGGCGGCATCCCGGTCGACATCGGGATGGGTGGGGGCGCCGTTGGCTCTGGCGGAACGGCAGGCGGCGGGCAGAGTGACCTCCCGTCACCTGACGCGCCGTAGAACCGGGTGCAATCGCGGCCGACTTCGATACGCCGGCAGGAGCGACTCGAATCGCCGCTCCAGCCGGCGTGTTACTTTTCGCGACAACGGCGCGACGCGCTCTCGAATTGGGCCAGCGAGCGTTATCGGCGGCCGATCACCGATCGTTCGACCATGAACGCAAGTCTTTCTCGCACACTGACACGCGTTGCATTTTTTCGACCGAGTGCCTATTCTCTACTACAGCGCGTCGGAGCCGGGCAACGCACGCGAGGATCAGAAAAGGAGCTTTCAGCTCATGACCGTATCGGTGTCGCCAGGTCGGCGCTACGGCGTTGGCCTGCATTTGGTGCTTTGCCTGATGTGTGCCTCGGTCGCGACGGCCGGGACACCCCTCGGAACGACGATCAACGATTTCTTTCAGCCAGGAACGCAGCCGAACAGCATCGAAGTCCCGATCGCGCCCGCGCCGGCCGCCTGCAGCTTCTGCCACGGCATCTTTGAAGAAGACAACACGCGCATCTGGAAAGAGTGGCAGGGCAGCATGATGGCCCAAGCCGCCCGCGACCCGCTCTTTTACGCCTGCCTGGCGATCGCCAATCAGGATGCGCCCCAGTCCGGCGACCTGTGCATCCGTTGCCACTCGCCCAAGGCCTGGCTGGAGGGCCGGTCGATCCCCACGGATGCCTCCGCCTTCATCCCCGAAGACCGCGATAGCGTCACGTGCTTTCTTTGCCATCGCATGGTCGATCCGGTCTACGACGCCGAGACCAGCCCGGTTGAGGACGTGCCCATCCTGCTGGGCTTCCCGGACGAGGATCCGCCCGTGCCGCCGTACGTCAGCCCGGCGCCGACCAACCCGCACTCGGCCAACTATGTCGTCGATCCGTTGTTCCAGCCCCAGCCGCCCGATCTGACCGGTCTGGGCCCGCGGCGCTCGACATTTCCCAACCCGTTTCAGGGCTACCCGGAAGCCGAAGAGATCCATCCGTTCATCGTCTCGCCATTTCACGGGCGGTCCGAGTTGTGCGCCACCTGCCACGACGTGAGCAATCCGATCCTCGTCCGACAGGCAGACGGGACGTACCTCCCGGGCGAGTTCGACGCGCCCCACCCGACGCAGGACAAGTACCAGATGTTCCCCCTCGAGCGCACGTACAGCGAGTGGGCCAACAGCGCCTTCCCGAACGGCGTGGATACCGGCGGGCTGTTTGGAGGCAATCTGACGGTCGTGCGCACGTGTCAGGACTGCCACATGCCCGACTCCAGCACGGTGGCCTGCAACCTGGCCGAGGGGACGCCGCGCGACGACGTGCCGGCGCACGAGTTTAACGGCGGAAACGCCTGGGTGCAGAGCCTGGTGATCACGCTGTTTCCCGAAGACTTCATGATGCCGGGCGCGGTCGAGAACCTGGAGGCCGGCATGGCCCGCGCGGTGTCGATGCTGCAACGTGCGTCGCTGCTGAGCGTGACGTCCAGCGGCTCAGCCATTACGGCCCGCGTCACCAACCGCACCGGACACAAGTTGCCCAGCGGCTACGGCGAGGGCCGGCGGATGTGGCTGAACGTGCAGTTCTTTGATGCGGGCGACGAGCTGATCGCCGAGCGCGGCCACTACGACTCCACAACTGGCGACCTGACCGCCGCCGACACGAAGGTGTACGAGAGCAAGCACGGCATCGATGCGGCCATGGCGGCGCTCACCGGCCAGTCAGTCGGCGAGAGCTTCCATTTCATCCTCAACAACATGATTGTGAAGGACAACCGCATCCCGCCCATGGGCTTCACGAACGCCGCGTTTGAGGCGATCCAGGCTGAGCCGGTCGGCGCCGTGTATGCTGACGGGCAGAACTGGGACGAGAGCGTCTTTGAAATCCCGCGCTCGGCCACGTCGGTGACGGTGACGCTCTACTACCAGACGGCCAGCAAGGAGTACGTCACGTTTCTGCGCGACGAAAACACCACCCCGGGCAACGACTGGGGCAACACGCTCTACGAGCTCTGGGACATGAACGGCAAGTCGCCGCCCGTGATGATGGCCAGCCAGACGATCAGCTTGGTGGCCAACGGCGATGGCGATCATGACGGCGACGTCGACCTCGCCGACCATGCTGCGCTGGCCGCCTGCCTGACGGGTCCGGACGCGGGTCCGCCGGGCGCTGCGTGCGGACCGTTCGATTTCAACGCCGACGACGACGTCGACTTGCTCGACGTGTCGGAATTCCAATCGGGTTTCGATCCGTGACGCGCCGCCCTCGCCGGGCGGCCGAGTAACGCCGTTCAGGGAACGGCCGGCTGCGTTGACGGCAACGGCTGCGGCTCATCGTCAGCCACGCCATCGGCCGGCGGTTCATCCGCGCCCGGCTCGTCCGCCGTCGGGTCAGGCTCGGCCGGCGTTTCCTGGTCGGGATCGGCCGGACTGCTGGGCTCTGTCGGCGTCCAAAGCGCCTCGTCAGGCAGCGGGGGCATGGGCGGCGCGAGCGGATCGGGAATCGGCGCCGGCGGCCCGGCTGGAATCGGGGTGGGTGGCGGCGCTTCAACGATACGGACCGCCACGAACGTCTCGTCAAGCTTGTTCAGCCGGGCCAGGGCCTCGGTCTCGAAGGGCGTGCCGTCGAAGCGCGAGTCGTCACGGAGCCGCTCGAGATAGGTGCGAGCGGTCTGGCGGTGGGCCGGGTCGAAGTCGGCGGCAAAGTAGTTGGCCTCGAGGTTGGCAAGTCGGATCAGGGCCGAGCCGGCCGCGAGCATCGACTCCTTGCCAAAACGGTCGAGGACCGCCTGATACGATTCCTTAGCTTGATCGAGCAGGGCTACGTTCGGGCCGGCTGCGTCCTTGAGTGCCTCGAACTCGGCCGACCGGCCGCGCTGCAGCAACGCTTCTTGGGCGACGTCGGCGTTCTCAGCGTCGGCCGCCAGCCCCTCGAGCGAGTCGAGTGCCTTGGTGAGTTGGGCCGGATCCTGGACCTCGCTGCGGAGCTTGTCGAGCTGGGCCCACTCGTTCGCGGCCGTCACGCGGCGCTGGTGCGAAACATAGGCCGTCACCGCGAAGAGAAGTGCGACCACGACCAGCCCCGCCAGGATGTAGGTGCCGTGCTTGTTGAAGAACTCGCGCGCCTCCACAAGGGAAGCGGCCAGCTCATTGGTCCTCAGTTCTTGCCGTCGTTCGCGTTTCATTCCGGGTCGGTTTCTTTCGTGGCGCCGCGGACTCCTCGTCGCGGGCCGCAAGCGGAGGCTGGTCGCCGCGCTGTTCCTGGTTGACCTTCACTTGGACTTCGGTCGTCGACCACCCGCCGTCCGTCACGCTCACCGTGCAGGCTTCGCTTCCTTTGCTGAACCGCAGCGTGTAATTGCCATGGATGCTGCCGGCGCTGGTCTTGGCCCAACCATAGGTCGGCATCTGCTGCAGGTAAAACTCCCGCACGACATAGGGCTCGCCGCGGCCCTTGTAGGTATGTCGCAGGTACAGGCGCTGCTGCCCCGTCGACATGTCCTCGCTGCCCTGCTCGACCTTCTTGAAGCCGGCGGGGATCGGAATGTCGGCCTCGTAAAACTCGTTCGAGGCGATCAACTGCTTCCGCTGCCCGCTCTGACAACCCGCCAACCCGGCCAACATGACCAGCCAGACCGGCCGAAAACCCAACCGACGCCCAATGACGACCATGACCGGACTCCGTTCCAGTGGACCATCGTCTCTTGTCGTTGCGGCCAAACCGCCGCTGTTAGGATCGGCCAGACTACGGCCCCGGCGATAGCCCGTCAACACGTGATCCGATGCCGGCTGCCGTACACGAAATCAAGAGGTGGCAGGTTGACAAGCCGAGCGGCGGTTCGGTATTTTTGACATTATGCCACTTTGTCTGGCCCTGCCCTACCATGCGATGCCCTGCCCTGCCCTGCCTTGCCCTGCTGCGCAGCGCCGCGGGTGGCACCGGCTTGTTCTCGCCAAGCAACAATAGACCAACGTCTCAGAGGGAGAGAGACATGCGAAACGTACGTTGTCTAATCCTGCTAGTGATCATGGCCGGGGCACAGACGGCGAAGGGCCAATTCATCCCCGGACATGTCTACGTCTCCGATTTCGGGCCGAAGCCGTGTTACGTTGGCAACCCCGCCTTGCCCAACGATCGCATCTGGGACTTCGACCCGGCGACCGGGCAGGTGAGCCTGTTCGCCGAAGTCTCCGATGCGCTGTGCGGCGGCATGACCGGGCTGGCCTTCACGCCCGCCGGCGCCGCCCTGCGGGCCTCCATGGAGTTCCACAGCCTCATCCTCGAGTTCGATGGCAATGCCAACCCCGTCATCGCGCTCGACGGCAATGACGGCATCGCCGGCCCCGGCGGCACCAACAACATCGCCTACGACGACTTCGGGAACTTCTTCGTCGTGAATGCTGACTCGGGCACGATCCTGCGGTTCGCGCCCGATGACGGACCCGCGGACGTGCTTGCTGACCTTGACGATTTCGTGATTTCGCCAGGCGCAATTGCCACGTTTCCTAATGGCGACCTGCTATATGCAAATGGACTGAGTGCGCAGATACTCTTCCGGATCACACCGTCCGGCATGGTTACCGTATTTGATACGCTCCCTCAACCCGGTTTGATCTGGTCCGTCGAAATTAGTACGTCGGGCGAGGTATTCGCCTTAGATGGCGCCTTCGGTGGTCGGCTTTTCCGGTATCCAGGCGGGAACGCGGGCGCTCGAGAACTGTTCGTACAAGGCTTTATCGATGGCAGCTCAGCGAGCTCGATCGCGTTGTCTGGCGATCAATCGTTGATGTACGTAGCAAACGAAGGCAACTTACAATCCGTAGATTTGTCGTCTGGGACCATCCTCACCGTGGGGACAGTTCCTGGACCGTGGTTCTCCGCTGGGGCGGGAATCGCCGTCTATGTCCCAGAGCCTGCGATGCTCGGTTCGCTGGCCATAGCAGCGTTAGTCGTCACCCGCCGGCGACCGCGTGGCATCGCCACAGATTCAGCGCCCTACCACTGACGGCTGTCACGACCACTGAGGAGAGATTTCGATGATGCGGAACACAGCAGTAACCTCCATCGGCCTCACCATTCTGTCCTTGGGCGGGTTGACGCCAATGGCGAGTGCCGAAGACTGCCTTGTGGTTGGACCTCCGAATCAGGCGGGGATGTGGGTTCCCTCAACGGCTCAGCCGCTGAGCATCACCAACCCACAGATCGGAGAGGATCCCGATCCAATTGAAGCTGTACATTCAATAATACTGAAAAACGGAAAAGTCCTGTGCATAGACTTCCTCACGAATCAGGGACCGGATGTCGTGTTGTTCGACCCTGTCGACTATTCGGTCCGTCAGGTCCCGACCCTTGGACTTCATCCGTTATTCTGCACCGGCCACGCCGCGTTGTCAAACGGTGATGTAGTCCTGAGAGGCTATTTTACTGGTGTGTCAACGGCGGTCCGTACCACGCTATATCGACCACACCCGACCGATATCGGCACCTTCCTGGCTGGTCCAGACGAGATATGGGAGTTGACGCCGGGTGGCCAGCCTGCAGCAACACAACGATTCTATCCGACGCTGACACACCTCGCCAATGACGATATCCTGGTCAGTGACGGCGAGCACGGCTGTCCGAAGCACGGCGGGAATGGCAACATTCCGGCACTGTTCCACCCAATCACTGACGCACCGTATGGTGAGTGGATTCCACAGTATGATGCCGAGTACTTCCCACCCTATCCGCCGGGCAGCCCGGCCGATCAGTGCCCCGCTGT